>Ga0193728_1000286_pt1 | contig 23889 bp, 21 predicted proteins | sample U1c1metaG_FD_143037 | JGI IMG/M metagenome (GOLD analysis project Ga0193728, IMG submission 143037) | Soil microbial communities from a riparian zone of the East river system, Colorado, United States - U1c1 | ecosystem: Environmental > Terrestrial > Soil > Riparian zone | place: USA: East River...
CGGTCGCGGTGCATCCCGACGATGAACGCTATCGGCATTTGATCGGCCGCAAGGTCCGATTGCCCCTCGCGGATCGGGAATTGCCCATCATTGCCGATGCCTATGTGGACCCGGCCTTCGGCAGCGGCTGCGTCAAAATCACCCCGGCCCACGACTTCAACGACTACGATGTCGGCCAGCGGCATGAGTTGCCCCTGATCAACATCATGACGCTCGACGCCACGCTCAACGACAGCGTCCCGCGTGCCTACCGCGGCCTCGATCGTTTTGTCGCCCGGGAAAAAATCGTCGCCGATCTGGATGCGATGGGACTGATCGAGCGTATCGAGCCCCACAAGCTCACCGTGCCGCGCGGCGATCGCAGCAACGCCATCCTGGAGCCGCTGCTGACGGATCAATGGTTCGTCGACATCAAGCCGTTGGCGGCGCCTGCCATTCGCGCGGTCGAATCAGGTGAGGTGCGCTTCGTGCCAGAAACCTGGACCGGCGTGTACTACGAATGGATGCACAAAATCAGAGATTGGTGCATCAGCCGGCAACTGTGGTGGGGTCACCGAATTCCGGCTTGGTACGACCCCGATGGCCGCTGGTATGTCGCGCGCAGCGAGGCGGAGGCGCGCGCCGCGCACGGGATCGATGCTGCCACGCCGCTGCGCCAAGACGACGATGTGCTCGATACTTGGTTCTCCTCCGCGCTCTGGCCGTTCTCGACGCAAGGATGGCCGGAGAAGACCCCGGCATTGCAAACCTACTATCCGACCGCCGTGTTGGTGACGGGATTCGATATCATCTTCTTCTGGGTTGCCCGCATGATCATGATGGGCCTCAAGTTCACCGGTGACGTGCCGTTTCGCGCCGTGTACATCCATGGTCTGATTCGCGACCAAGACGGTCAAAAGATGTCCAAGTCCAAGGGCAATGTCATCGACCCTCTCGATATTGTCGACGGCATTTCGCTGGATGCTTTGCTCGCCAAGCGCACCACCGGTCTCATGCAGCCGCAGATGAAATCGGGCATCGAAAAGGCGACGCGCAAACAATTTCCCCAGGGCATCGCGGCTTACGGCACCGATGCGCTGCGCCTGTCCCTGGCGCGGCTCGCCACGCAAAGCCGCGACCTGCGCTTCGACATGGCGAGAGTCGAGGAGTACCGAAACTTCTGCAACAAGCTGTGGAATGCAGCTCGCTACGTGCTGATGAACGTCGAGGATCAGGATCTGAATCCTCAGGGCGCCGAATACAGTCTGGCCGACCGCTGGATCCGCTCGCGGCTCGCGGGGATGCTGACGCGCATCGAAGCCGGCTTCGCCGATTACCGGCTCGACAATGTCGCGAATGCACTGTACGAATTTACCTGGCATGAATTCTGCGATTGGTATGTGGAATTATCAAAAGCGGTCCTGCAATCCGAGTCGGCCTCGCCGGCGGCGAAACGCGGCACGCGCTTTACACTGGTGCAAACGCTCGAAACGCTGCTGCGCGCCCTGCATCCGCTCGCCCCTTTCATCTCCGAGGAGATTTGGCAACGGGTACGAGTGAGCGCCGGTGTCACGGGCGAGACCATCATGCGCACCGATTTCCCGACGGCGGCGGCCGTGCCCACCGACACGCAAGCAGAACCGGAAATGCGTTGGGTGATGGACTTCGTTCTCGGCGTGCGCCAGATCAAAGGCGAAATGGACATTGCAATGAGCCGCAAGCTGGAAGTGCTGCTGCAAAATGTGAGTGCGCGGGACGCGGAGTATCTCGAGCGCAATCTGCATTACCTGATGCGCCTCGCCGGCGTCGAGACGCCGCGCGTGCTGGCGGCAGGCCAAGCCGCGCCCATTGCCGCGGTTGCATTGCTGGGAAACCTGGAAATATTGGTGCCCATGAAGGGCTTGATCGATCCGACGGCCGAACTCGACCGCCTGGCGAAACGTTTGCGCAAGGCGGAAATCGACTTGAGCAAATTGGAGGTCAAGTTGGGCAACAGTCAGTTCGCCAAAAATGCGCCGCCGGATATCGTGGCCAAGGATCAGCAGCGGGTTGAGGAATTGCGCACGGAAATCGGTCAATTGTCAGCCCAAACTGCACGGGTGACCAAGCTTACTCAATGAACCCGCTGCACTCGCAGATCGAAGCGATCCTCGCCCAGCTGAACCGGGTGATCCTCGGCAAGGATTCGCAGATCCGCCTATGCCTGGCCTGCCTATTGGCGCGCGGTCATCTGCTGATCGAGGATATCCCCGGCGTGGGCAAGACCACCCTCGCGCATGGCATCGCACAGACCTTGGGATTGTCTTTCCAACGTGTGCAGTTCACCAGCGATCTGCTGCCCGCCGATGTGCTCGGCGTCTCGATCTTTGATCGCGAAACCGGCAAGTTCCGTTTCCAGCGCGGACCGATCTTTGCCCAGCTGGTTCTCGCCGACGAAATCAATCGCGCCTCGCCCAAGGCGCAAAGCGCGTTGCTGGAAGCGATGGAAGAGCACCAGGTGACGCTCGATGGCCAGACGATGGCCTTGCCGGAACCGTTCTTCGTCATCGCCACGCAAAATCCTCAGGATCAGGTGGGCACCTTTCCGCTGCCCGAATCGCAATTGGATCGGTTTTTGATGCGCGTGCACCTGGGCTATCCCGCGGCCGCCGCCGAGCGCGAGTTGCTGAGCGGCGTCGACCGGCGCGATCTGGTGAAAACGCTCAAAACCATTACAACTGCCGACAGCCTGCGCCAGCTGCAAGACAGCGTCCTCGAGATTCACGTCTCACCTGCGCTGCTCGACTACGTCCAGGCGCTGGTGGCGCATACACGGCGCGCGCCGGGGTTGAACGCGGGCCTGTCGCCGCGGGCGGCCATCGGCCTATTGCGTGCCGCGCGCGCCTGGGCCTTGATCTTGGGACGCAATGCGGTCATACCTGAACACGTGCAAGCGATATTCCCGGCTGTGGTGGAACATCGCGTTCGCCAGCGCGGCAGCGACGCAGTTGCGGTGACCCGGCTGCTCGAGGCCGTGCCGGTTCCATAGGAGCCTGTCTGAGTATTCCCCGTGGCCGCGAGCGTGACGGATTTGCCTTCAGTCGAGGCGGAGCCGACGCAGTTGGGTTTGATCCCAATGAGGAGGCGACAACGACGAATGAAGGCAAATCCGCCCGCTCCCAAGGGGTTGGCTCTGGAAGGGGCGTCTGCGGTGTTGCGCGGCTTGTCCGTGGAATCAACCACGGGCCGGCGCCGCGCGCCTTGCATCCGCTCCCTTGCAGAGCCAACGCGGCTCACGCGGAATACTCAGACAGGCTCCTTGCCCCGAGGATCAACCCTTGAGCAGCTTGCGCCAGGCAGCGACCAATCGATTGCGGGCCTGGGCCATGCGCCGCCACGGCCGCGACAGTTTGCCGATCAGCATCCAGCGGCGCCGGATTTACCTTCTGCCGACGCGTTTCGGCGTGATGCTGGGGGCGATTCTCGGCGCAATGATGATCGCGGGCCTGAACTACAACAGCAATCTCGCGCTGGGGTTCGCGTTCCTGATGTCCAGCATGGCGGTCGTCATCATGCATCACTGCAATCGCAACTTGCAGCGCCTGTCGGTGGATGTGACGCCGGAGGTCGATGCGTTCGCCGGGCGCGAAGCAACATTCGAGTTCGAGCTGCGCAATGGCTCCAATCTGGACCGGCGCGACATCGAAGTGCGCTGCTTGTCGGCTGCCGGGATGGGGAACGCCGCGGCACAAGAGGGTGGAACCATCGAGGTGATCGCCCCCGTGGCGCAGCGCGGCGTGACACGCGTCCATCAGTTCGAGCTGCGTACGCGCTACCCGTTCGGTTGGTTCTACGCGTGGACTTACGTCCAGGGGCTGATCACCATTTACGTTGCGCCCTCGCCCGCCGGAACCAAGACCTTGCCGTCGGCGGGAGCCAAGGGCACCGGCACGCACTCCGAGGCGCGGGGCGACGAGGATTTTTCGGGCTTGCGTGCCTACGAGCCCGGAGTCCCGTTGAAGCACATGGCCTGGAAGGTGCTGGCACGCGGCGGCGAGGCTGCTGTGCGCAACTATTCGAGTTTGGCGGCGCAGCCCGAGTGGCTGGAATGGTCCGCCCTGGAAGGCATGGACATCGAGGCACGCCTTTCGCAGCTGTGTCTCTGGGTTTTGGAAAGCGATAGCGCGCAAAGGCCCTACGGGCTGCGCCTTCCCGGCCGTGAGATTGCACCGTCCGGCGGCGCGGCCCACCGCTTCGCGTGCTTGAGGGCGCTGGCTGCCTTCGGCGCCGGCGAATCCTAAATGATCAACGAGCGCGTCTCCTACGAACAACTGCTGGGCATTTCGGGCTGCCTCGCGCTGGCCTTGCTGGCGCATGTCACCACGTTGCCGCTCTGGGTGTTCGCCATCATCGTTGCCTGCGGCCTCACTCGCTTGTGGTTGGCGCGCAGCGGCCGCGGCGCACCGCCGCGCGGCGTCCTCATCGCTTTCGCCGCTCTGGTCATGCCGCTGTTGTTTCTTCGTTTCCATACCTTCAACGGCTTGGTTGCCGGCACGGCTCTGCTCAGCGTGACCGCGGGCTTGAAATTACTGGAGACGAAAACTCAGCGCGATATCTACATCATCACGTTGATCATCTATTTCGTGAGTCTCGCCGCGTTGTTGGAAGGCGACTCTTTCTGGCTGCTGGCCTATCTGATCGGCGTCTGTTGGCTCACCACCGCGACCCTGCTGCGGGCTACCAGCAGCGGACCGGCGCCAGGGTGGCGCCGCAGCCTGCGCTTTGGCGGCCGTGTGCTGGCACAGGCGTTGCCTCTGGCACTGGTTTTCTGGCTGTTGTTCCCGCGATTCGCAGCGCCGCTGTGGCAGATTCCCAATGACTCGAAAACTGCCGCCTCGGGCTTGAGCGACACCATGAGTCCCGGAGACATCACCCAATTGGCCTTGTCGGATGAGATCGCCTTCCGCGTACGTTTTGACTCTGCTGCGCCGCCGTCCCAGGAGCGCTATTGGCGCGGTCCGGTGTTGGACTACTTCGATGGCCACACCTGGACGCGATCGACCTCCGGCATCGGTGGCGCACCGCCGCCGCTGCAACCGCAGGGTCCTGCATATCGCTACACGGTGATGATGGAGCCGCATCAGCATCGCTGGCTGTTCATGCTTGATTGGCCTTCCAGCTGGAATCAGCCACGCGCCGAGCTTTCCAATGACTACACCTTGATGGAGCCCGAACCGCTGTCGCGGCCCGTCGATGTGGTCGGTACTTCCCATACCCACGTTCAATATTCGGAACCTTTGAAGCCAAGAACGCGCATGCGCGAATTGCAGCAGCCGCAAAGCCGAAACCCGCGCACGCAGCAACTGGCACGTGAGATGCGCAGCGCGCACCCCGACGATATGGAACTGGTCGGCGCCGTGCTCGGTATGTTCCGGCAGCAGCCGTTCTATTACACCCTCACCCCGCCGAAGCTCTCCGATAACTCGGTGGATGAATTCCTGTTCGACACCAAACGTGGTTTCTGCGGCCACTACGCATCAGCCTTCGCAGCGCTGATGCGCGCCGCAGGCATTCCTGCGCGCGTGGTCACCGGATATCAGGGCGGAACGCTCAATCCATACGGGAATTATTGGATCTTGAGGCAAAGCGATGCACACGCATGGACTGAGGTGTGGATCGACGGACACGGCTGGACGCGCATCGATCCCACCGCGGCGATCGCGCCCGAACGCGTGGAGAGTGGCCTGGCGGACGCCGTAAACGCCGACGACACGCTGGCCAGCCGTTGGCAAAGAAAGACCCCTTGGTTCGCGGGTGCGCGGCTGCGCCTCGATATGCTGCGCGAAATCTGGCGCGAGCGCATCTTGGATTTCGATCAGGACTCACAGCGCAAGTTGCTCGAGATGCTCAAGATTCCGGAACCGGACGGGCAGAAGCTCGTGATGGTCTTGGGCGCTGCCATGGCGCTGGCATTTGCCTGGCTCACCTGGCAGATTCACCGCGAACTGGCACCGCCATCCAAGGATGTCACAGCCCGCACTTACGCGCGGCTATGCGCGAAACTCGCAGCGGCCGGAATCGCCCGCAAAGCCCACGAGGGCGCGGAGGCTTATGCGATGCGGGTCGCGCAGGAGCGCCCAGACCTTGCGGACACGGTAGTGGCGTTGTGCCGTCACTATTCGTCGCTGCGCTACGCGCCGCCATCGGCGCGAATTACTTTGGGTCAGTTCCAGGCGGCGGTGCGCGCCTTTAGGCCCAAGCCCCGCCCGAGATTGGCGCGCTAGGCCGCTAGGCGGCGAGGTTCTCGCGCGTCTTCAGGAATTTGATGCCCGGCCAGCGCTCTTCGGTCAGCCCGAGATTCACGCGGGTGGGCGCGAGATACACCAGTTCTCCGGCGTGATCGATGGCGAGGTTGTCGTAGGCCTTGGTGCGAAATTCCGCCAATCGTTTCTCATCCTGAGTGCTCACCCAGCGCGCGACGGCCACGTTGATGGGTTCGAACACGCATTGCACGCTGTATTCGTCCTGCAGGCGAAACGCCACGACCTCGAATTGCAGCTGGCCGATGGCGCCGAGAATCAAGTCATTGTTGCGCAGCGGCTTGAACAACTGGGTCGCGCCCTCCTCGCACAGCTGCGACAGGCCCTTTTGCAAGGCCTTCATGCGCAGCGGATCCTTGAGCACGGCGCGCCTGAATATTTCCGGCGCAAAGTTCGGAACGCCTGTAAAGGTGAGGTTTTCACCCTCGCTGAAGGTATCGCCGATATTGATCGTGCCGTGATTGTGCAGGCCGATGATGTCGCCCGCGTACGCCTCCTCGGCCTGACTGCGATCGGCAGCCAGAAAAGTCAGCGCATCCGCGATGCGCACGTCCTTGTCGAGCCGCACATGATGCAATCGCATGCCGCGCGCATAGCGTCCGGAGCAAAGCCGCATGAAAGCGATTCTATCGCGATGCCCTGGGTCCATATTGGCCTGGATCTTGAACACAAAGCCGGTGAGCTTGGGTTCATCCGCAATGACGGGGCGCTGCAGAGTCGGGCGTGGCTGCGGCGACGGTGAGTGCGCGACAAACGACGAGAGCAGTTCCCTCACGCCGAAATTATTGACCGCCGAGCCGAAGAAAACCGGGGTCTGTTTCGCCGCCAGGTAGCGCTGTAAATCGAATTGCGGACTCGCGCCCTTCACCAGGTCGGCTTCCTCGAGGAATTTTTCGTACCGGTCGCCGAGAAACTCGCGCGCCTCATCGCTCGCGATGCCGACGATGGTTTCGTGGGTTCCGACGCGCCCTTTCTCCACGGGCACGTACACATAGATCGTGTCTTCGATCAAATGATAGACGCCGAGCAGATCGCGCCCCATGCCGATCGGCCAGGTGATCGGCGCGCATTGGATCTTCAGGACGCTTTCGATTTCATCCAGCAATTCGATCGGTGCCCGGCCGTCGCGGTCCAACTTGTTCACGAACGTCATGATGGGTGTGTCGCGCAAGCGGCATACGTCCATGAGCTTGATGGTGCGCTCCTCGACACCCTTGGCGCAGTCGATGACCATCAACGCCGAGTCCACGGCCGTCAGCGTTCGATACGTGTCCTCGGAGAAATCCTCGTGACCGGGCGTATCCAACAAATTAACGATGCAGTCATCGAACGGGAATTGCATCACCGAGGAGGTGACGGAGATGCCGCGCTGCTGCTCCAGGCGCATCCAGTCGGACGTGGCGTGACGCGTGGCCTTGCGGCCCTTGACGGTGCCTGCCATTTGAATGGCGCCGCCGAACAGCAGCAGCTTTTCGGTGAGCGTGGTCTTGCCCGCGTCCGGGTGGGAGATGATGGCAAAAGTTCTTCTTCTGCTGATTTCCTCGGCCAGTGAGCCACTCGGCATGATTTAAGAAATTTCCTCTAAAGGTGTGCCGTCATCGGCGCGACGGCATTGTAGAGGAAACTTCGATATGTTTAATTAGATTAATTAAACTTCGTTAGTATTTGATTTTGCTAAACTTTATAGATTGATATTATTTCGTGTGCGGCGTCAACAGACGGCGCAGCACCGCGGCATCTTCGCGACCGGCCGTCGCTTGGTAGTATCCGCGCCGGATGCCCACTTGCTCGAAGCCCAGGGAATGATACAGGCGAGCCGCCGCCACATTCGAGGGCCGGACTTCCAGAAACGCCTCGCTCATGCCGGCCGAACGCGCGCGCTCGAGCAGATACAACAATACTTTGCGGGCAAAACCGCGCGAACGATATTCATCCCGAATGCACACATTCAAAATGTGGGCCTCGCCCGCTCCCACCGACATGATGCCGTAGCCGCCCAAGTCGCCGGCCACATCGATGACGCGGCATACATAACCGACTCGCAGACAGTCGCGGAAAATCCCTTCGCTCCACGGGAACTGATACGCCGACTTTTCGATGGCCGCGATGACCGGAATGTCGAGTTCGTTCATGGGTCTGATATCGACCCTCGCGAACTCGACATCCAGCTTGACGCTAGACACGGGAGCACACGTCGCGCGCGAATTTCAAATCCTCCCAGGTCTTGCGCTTATCCGTCGGCGTGCGCAATAAATATCCCGGGTGATAGGTGACGATCAGGGGCACGGCAGAAGCGCCGAATCGATGCACCTGCTGGCGCAGACTGCCGAGCGTCTTGTCGGTGTGAAGCAGGTTTTGCGCGGCGATTCGCCCTACGGCCAACATGATCTTGGGTTTCAATAGCGCGATCTGACGTTCCAGATAGGGCAAACACTCGGCGGCCTCGGTCGGATTCGGGTCGCGATTGCCGGGAGGCCGACATTTCAAAACATTTGCAATGTATACCTGTTCGCGCGCCAATCCCACTGCATGCAGCATGGAGTTGAGGAGCTGCCCCGCCCGTCCTACAAAGGGCTCGCCCTGGCGATCCTCATCGGCTCCGGGCGCTTCGCCGACGATGAGCCACTCAGCGTGCAGGTTACCCACGCCGAATACCGTCTGCGTGCGCGTCGCGCTCAAGCCGCAGCGTGTGCACGCGGCCACGCGCGCTCGCAGCTCGGGCCAATCAACGCCGGCCTCGCGTGCTGCCGCCGCAGCGCTAGGCGGCGCAGCGCTAGGCGGCGCAGCGATAGCCGGCGCAGCGGCAGGCGGCGCAGCAATAGCCGGCGCAGCAGCAGGCGACGCAGCGATAGGCGGTGTCGCGATGGGGGTCGCGGCGACACGTTGCGATGGGGCGGGCTCTGCCGTGGCGCGCAGCGCCCAGGACTTCAGTCCCAGAGCGGCAAGGTATTCCTGGCGCAGCTCGCTATTCATGCGTCGGAGCAACGGGACGGCTTCGCCGCCGCAGTTTGCGGTACGCCCAAACAGACGGGGCAGATAGCGCGTAGAGGCAAAATATGACCAGCAAGGTGATGGCCGGATGCAGGAAGATGAGCACGAAGGCCAACGGCACGAACACGATGTACGTGAATCGCACTCGTCCGCCCGGGTTTACGTACTTGAAACTGTTGAAGGCAAAACGGCTGATCATGAGCGCGCCGGCGGTTGCGGTCACCAGGAACGCTAGAATCAAACCCGGCAGCCCGATGTTGATTTGATCACTGGCCAGCCACACCAGGGCCGCAACGATGGCGGCAGCGGAAGGACTGGGCAGGCCCTCGAAATAGTGCTTGTCCTGCGTGGCTCCGCGCGAGTTGAATCGCGCCAAACGCAATGCCGCCGCGGCTGCATAAAAGAAACACACCAGCCAGCCGACCCGGCGCCACAAAGGGCCGTATTCGGCGATGCGCGCGACACCCCATTGATACGTGACGATGGCCGGCGCCACGCCGAAGGACACCATGTCCGAGAGGCTGTCGTACTCTTTGCCGAACGGACTGGCGGTGTTGGTCCATCGGGCCACCCGCCCGTCCAACATGTCGAACACACCGGCGACGAACACGGCGATGCCCGCGTATTCGAACCGCAAGTCGATGGCGGCCACGATCGCGTAAAAACCAGCGAAAAGTGCGCCGGTCGTGAGGAGGTTGGGGAGCCAATAAACTCCGCGCGGCCGTGCTGGTAAGTCGTCGACGTCGCTCATTGGTGTCCATAATACCAGGGGGGCTGTGTAAGATATGCGGCTATGCGCTTATCCCAATACCCTATTTCGACCCTCAAAGAGGTGCCCGGCGACGCGGAGGTCGTAAGCCATCAGCTGATGCTGCGCGCAGGGCTCATTCGGCGCCTGGCGGCGGGCCTATACGTTTGGTTGCCCATGGGGCTTCGGGCCCTGAAAAAGGTCGAGCAAATCGTGCGCGAAGAAATGAATCGCGCCGGTGCTTTGGAGCTGTGCATGCCCACCGTCCAGCCTGCCGAACTATGGGTGGAGTCGGGCCGCTGGACCAAGTACGGCCCGGAGCTGCTGCGCTTCAAGGATCGCCACGAGCGTGATTTCGTCTATGGACCGACTCACGAGGAGGTCATCACCGACATCGCGCGGCGCGAACTGCGCAGCTACAAGCAGCTGCCGGTCAATTTTTATCAAATTCAATTCAAATTCCGCGATGAGATTCGCCCGCGGTTCGGCGTGATGCGCGCGCGCGAGTTCATAATGAAGGACGCGTATTCATTTCACACGGACGAAGCGAGCCTGGCCGAAGGCTATCGGCTCATGTACGACGCGTACACGCGCATCTTCACCAGAATGGGACTCAAATTCAGGGCCGTGCAGGCCGATGCCGGCAGCATCGGCGGCGACACGTCGCAGGAATTTCACGTCTTGGCCGACTCCGGCGAGGACGCCATCGTCATCTCCGACGGCGACGGCTACGCGTCCAACCTGGAAACCGCAGCCACCCTGGCGCCCGCCGCGCCCCGCGCGCCGGCGGCGCAGCCGCTGACTAAAGTACCCACGCCGAACGCCCGCACCATTGCTGAAGTCAGCGCGCTGCTCGGCGTGAGTCCTGCGCAATGCGTCAAGACCCTGCTGGTGGAAGGCAGCGACGGCGATGTGGTCGCTCTGGTCATTCGCGGCGATCATGAACTCAACGCCGTAAAATCTCAGAAACTCGACGGGGTTGCGAGCCCATTGCGAATGGCCGGCGCCGAACGCATCCGCGCGGCGAGCGGCGCGGAACCGGGTTTCATCGGGCCCATAGGCTTCAAGGGCAAGGTCTACGTGGACCATGCCGCGGCTCACTTGGCCGATTTCGTCTGCGGCGCGAACGAAAAGGATATGCACTATCGCGGTGTGAATTGGGGCCGCGACCTCGCCGATCCGCAGTCTGTCGACATCCGCAATGCTCAAGCCGGGGATCCCAGCCCGACCGGACGCGGAACGCTCCAGATCGCCCGCGGCATCGAGGTGGGCCACATATTTCAGCTCGGCCGGCTCTACAGCGCAGCCATGAACGCCAGCGTGCTGGATGAACAGGGCAAGGCCCTGACGATGTTCATGGGCTGCTATGGCATCGGCGTAACGCGGGTGGTCGCTGCGGCCATCGAACAGAATCACGATGCCAACGGGATCATATGGCCGGCGGCGATTGCGCCCTTCCAAGTGATATTGGTGCCTATCAACTATCAAAAGTCGGCGCGAGTTCAGGAGACGGCAGATGCGCTGTACCGGGATTTCAACGCCGCAGGCATCGATGTCTTGCTCGATGATCGCGACGCACGGCCCGGCGTCAAATTCGCCGATTCGGAGCTTTTGGGAATTCCTCACCGCATCGTGATCGGAGAACGCACGTTGGCCGCCGGAAATCTCGAGTACCGTCACCGGCGCGAGACCGAATCGACGGAAATCCCGGCCACCGATCCGGTAGGCTATATCCGACATAAGTTAAATGATTGAGGTTGCCCCATGCGGCATGCTCCGGCGGTGCTGGTCGCGCTGATCGTGTCTTTTGCCCTGCCGGGGGCTGCGCGGGCGGATCAGCAGCGCGATCCGGAATTGAAGGAGCTGCTGCAGAAAATCATCGGCAGCTCGGATTGCTACACCGACAAGTACGAATCTGAAGTCTGGCACAAGTCCATGGAACCGCGCCTCGCGCGCTTCGTGCCGACCCACGAAGCGCGGGTTGAGATTCTGGATCACGTGTACTGTGAGGCGAAGCGAGATCCCGCGCTGCAAATCCCTCCGGACCTGGTGTTGGCCCTGATGGAGGTGGAGAGCCGCTTTGATCGCTGGGCAGTCTCGCCGGCCGGCGCCGTGGGCCTCATGCAGGTGATGCCGTTTTGGCCGCGACAGTTGGGCGTCCAGAATCAGCTGGTCAAAGCCGCGCCGAACATACGCATGGGCTGTGAGATCCTGCGCTACTACCTGCGTAGGGAGAATCGCAATTGGTCGCGGGCGCTGGCCCGCTATAACGGCAGCGTCGGCCAAAACAAGTATCCCGCGCTCGTCATGCAGCGGTGGCAGCGGGCCTGGCGCTTTTAGAAAACCTCGAATTCTGCAGGTATTTCCCTTCGCTGGCTCTCGGCTGCATCGGATTCGCGCACCGTTTCGACGCGCGCGTGGGCCGGCCCGCGATGCAGCCATTGGCGCAATGCGTCCACCGAAGACTGACTGCCTTGCGCCAGCACTTCGACCGATCCATCGGGTAGGTTTCGAGCCAAGCCACGCACCCCGAGTCGTTTGGCTTCGAGACGCGCGCTGTGACGGAAATAGACGCCCTGGACCTTTCCCATCACCAGAAAGCGCCGGATTACCTCATCCATCGAGTTTGCCGCTAGTGGGGAACGGCGACCGGCGCTTCGGCGTGCTGGGCGTTGGCGAGCGCTACGGCGGCATGGTGCTTGGCTTGCAGCGCCGCCAGTCGGGCCCGGCCGTATTCCTGCGCCTGCAAGTGCGCCTCTGCTCTCGCAATCGCCGCCTGCGCCGCATCGTACTCGGGGGAACTGCCGCGGGTGGCGCCGGCCGCCGCAGCGGCGACAATCGCCTGCCGAGCGTCGCTCATTTCCTGCACGGGCGGCGCCGTTCTGCAGCCGAGCAGACAGGCGACACCGACCAGGACAAGAATGAACCGCGACATAGGATGGCAGCGACACTAGCAATAGCCGCCAAAGCCGTCAAACAAGCGGCCGTTATACAATGTCCGTTCAGCACAACATAATGCGTTGCGCCGGCGCAGCACGCGCACGCAATCCTGCGTGATTCCACGGAAGAGCATCGATGAACGAAGTACTGGTTCTGTATTATTCGCGCCAAGGGAGCACCGCCGCTCTGGCGCGACAAATTTGCCGCGGCGTCGAAGCGGTTCACGGAATGCAGGCGCGACTGCGCACGGTTGCTCCCGTCGCCGCCACCACGCAGAGGCTCGACCCGCCGGTGCCGGACGAGGGGCCGCCGTATGCCACGCATGACGATCTCATCGAATGTTGCGGTTTGATTCTCGGCAGCCCCACCCGCTTTGGAAATATGGCGGCGCCGGTGAAATTCTTCTTGGACGGCACCAGCGCGCTGTGGGTATCCGGCGCCCTGGTGGGTAAGCCCGCCGGCGTTTTCACCTCGACCCAAACGCTGCATGGCGGCCAGGAGTCGACCCTGTTGTCCATGATGGTGCCGTTGCTTCACCACGGCATGTACTTGGTGGGCCTGCCATACACGGAGGCGGGCCTGACGGACACGCGCAGCGGCGGGACGCCGTACGGCGCGAGTCATGTGGCCGTGCTTACTCAACACGGCGAACTCTCCGAGCATGAGAGTGCCCTGGCGCGCGCGTTGGGAACGCGGGTCGCTGCGCTCGCCGCCCGGCTCGCAGCGCGCGCATGAGCGCTGCATCGGCTTCGCGCTCGCTGACCATTTGGCTTTGGCTCGCTCTCGCCTTGAGCCTGCTCGCGTGGATTCTCGTCGGCTATCCCTGGCCTATCTGCGTCATCGCTGCTTTGCCATTGTTGGCGCCGCTGCCGGGGCTGCTGCGCGGCAGCCGCTACACCTACGCTTGGGCAACCCTGTTTGCCATCCCCTACCTGGCCTTTGCCCTCACCGAACTCTTGGTCAACCCGCAGGCGCGCTGGGTGGCGGCCATGAGCCTGCTGCTGGTGTTCGCCTGGTTCTGCGCTATGATTTTGTTCTTGCGTGCTTCTCGAGTTCATCGCGAATGAAGGGAATGGTGAGCCGGCGCTGTTCGACCATCGAGGCCTCATCGAGCGCATCGAGGATCTGAAACAGCGAAGGCAGATCGCGCGGCATGCGCTTCAGCAAGTACTCGGACGTTTCATAGGGGAGTTGCAACCCGCGCTGCGCCGCGCGCAGCCGCAACGCCTCGATGCGCCCTTCGTCATCCAGTTCCCGAAGCTGGTACACGACGCAGGAGGCGGCCCTGGAGCGCCAGTCCTCCAACACCCAGGCCGCGTGGCGCGGCGCCGCCGCGGCTGCGAATATCAAGCGGGTGCGCAATTCAGCGGCTTCATTGAAGAGCCGAAACAGCGCCTGCTCCCACACCGCATCGCCCGCGATGGCATCGACGTCATCGATGCAGAGCACGCGACTGCGCTCGAAACCCGTCAGCGCATCGGGCGGCAAAGCAAGCGAGCGGTCCAACGGAAAATATGCCGCACTGGCGCCCGCCTCCGCGCAGACCGCCTGCAGCAGGTGAGTTTTGCCGCAGCCGTGCGCGCCCCAAAGCCATACGGGACCGGCAGTAGCCGAGCGCAGCGCCGTCAAGATCTCCGAGTTCTGGCCCGGCGCGAAACTCTCGAACACTGCATCGGCACGAAGCCGCACGCCCAGCGCGAGTTGCTTCATGCTGCCGCCCGCCTACCGTAAACCAGGACGTAATCAATGCCGCTCACGATCACCGTGGCGAACACCAGCGCACCGAGCCAGGTCACCAGCCACTCGGGCGGCAGCGAAAATTTCGCGCGGCTCAAGACCGCCACAATGTATGCGCCTTGAACCAGCGTATTGAGCTTGCTGATGAGCGAAGGATGCGCCGCCAAGCGGCCGATGAAGATGCGGTATGCGGCGGCCCCGCAAACGATGATCACATCGCGCGCCACCGCCGCCGCCATGAGCCACAGCGGCACAAGTTTCAGAAGGCTCAACGTGACGAAGGCCGTTGCGAGCAGCAGTTTGTCCGCGATGGGGTCCAATATGGCCCCGAGTTCGCTCTGCCAACCGAATCGCTTGGCAAGATATCCATCGGCGGCGTCCGACACGGCGGCGATGCCGAACAGCAGTATCGCCAGCGCCAGCAGTCCATCGCTGAGGGCGATGGCAATCGGCACGACCAATAGAATTCTGATCATGCTGATGACGTTCGGTATGTGACGCACGGACCGAACTCGCGTCTAATGACGTAGTTGGAAGCGCTGAATTCCAGCCTCGCCGGCGGCAACCGGCTGCAAACGCCCATTCAACGATAGCGCACGCTGCAGCGAGTCGCCCCCGCCGCGGGTCGCCAAGCGGAATCTGACGGTGTCTCCCGTCAAGGATTCCACGCTCACATGCGAGATAAAGGTCAGCGATTCGAGATAATTCTCCAGACCCGCATAGTCGCGAAGATCGCTGACGCCGATGACCTCGATATCCATCGGCACAAGACTGCCGCTGGCGGCGAACAGGCCCGCATATAAATCGGCGGCGCGATTCACACCCTCCAACGTACCGGAGTATTCGCTGCTGCGATCCTGAAACAAATGGGTCCAACGAATATTGGCGTTCGCCGCGGCGCCGCTGGCTCGCCCAACCAAGATTCCGTCGCTGCCCATGCGCCGGCCGATGTCCGTGAAGGCCGAAGGCGAGCCGTTGCTCACCGTGGCGAAATCGATATGGTACTTCTGCAGCTCCGCGCCGCTCGGCCAAACCAGCGGTAGTCCGCGCGCCAGCGCCGCGTCAGCGATGGCAGCCTTCAGTTCGGAGCTGTCCTCCGTGGCCACGACGCTGCCGCCTTGCGCTCCCGTTTGCACCGCCAGCAGGACCAAGGTCGTCGGGCGCTCGTGGCCCCACAGGGGCTGGCCGTTTTGCGTGAGCCAACGTTCGATGGCGGGCCCGTCAAACGCCACCCACAACTGACTGTCGGGAGCGGCGCGGTACTGCTGCACGTAGCGCCGTGCATTGCTGATCAGAGGACCCAATGCGGGATCCTCATCCGCCGAGCGCCGGCCGGTGACTCGAATCAATACCGTCCGCATCGCGTTCTGGAAGGCCGCGGTTTGGGCCGCCTCGGATCGGTCGGAAACGGCCGCGGTGGCCTGGTACATCTCCGTACGCGTAAGCGAAAAAGCGGCGTCGCCGAAGCAAAGTCCGGCAACGCACACCCACAAAATGGCGGTGGCCCGCAAATATCGCTCCGAAAAGCGCCGTAAGTACTGTGCCATGGTGTTGTAAAATACCACAGCTTCGACGGCCAACCGCGTTGGCCAAGTCCTACATGAAGGATCCTTTAGATGATTGAGCGAGCGCCGGTAACCTATCGCGACGCCGGGGTCGATATTGACGCCGGCGACGAACTTGTCGAGCGAATCAAACCGCGGGTGAAGCGCTCGATGCGTCCGGAAGTGCTGGGCGGCATCGGCGGCTTTGGCGCTCTGGTCGAAGTGCCATTGGACCGGTATCGCAAACCGGTGCTGGTATCGGGAACCGACGGGGTCGGTACCAAATTGCGCCTGGCGATCGACACGGGCCGGCATGACGGGGTGGGTATCGATCTGGTTGCCATGTGCGCCAATGACGTGCTCGTCCAAGGGGCCGAGCCGCTGTACTTTTTGGATTATTTTGCCAGCGGCAAGCTCGACGTCGATGTCGCCGAGCGCGTCATTGCCGGCATCGTCGAGGGATGTGTCCAGGCCGGATGCGCCTTGGTTGGCGGTGAAACTGCCGAGATGCCCGGCATGTATCACGGCGCCGACTATGATCTGGCGGGTTTTTGCGTCGGCGTGGTCGAGAAGGAAGCCATCATCGACGGTTCGAAAACACGCGCCGGCGACGTGGTCTTGGGGCTGCCCTCCTCAGGGCCCCATTCCAACGGCTTCTCCTTGATTCGCAAAGTTCTGCAGGTGTCCGCTGCCGACATTCAGGCCGATCTTCAAGGCGTCAGCCTGATCGATCGGCTCATGGCGCCGACGCGGATTTACGTCAAGCCCCTGCTCAAGCTGATGGGCGAAGTCGCATTGCATGGCCTGTCGCACATCACCGGCGGCGGCCTGGTTGACAACATTCCGCGTGTGTTGCCCGACGGATTGGAAGCGATTCTCGAGCGCCGTTCCTGGCGCCGCGAACCGGTATTCGATTGGCTGCAGCAGCAGGGAAAGATCGCGGACGCAGAAATGTATCGCGTGTTCAATTGCGGAATCGGCATGACGGTGCACGTGTCGGCGAGCGATGCGCAGCGGGCCATCGGCGTGCTGCGCGACGCGGGCCAGGAGGCTGTGGTGATCGGCGAAATCCGCAGCGGTACCCGAGGCGTCGTCATCGCTTGAGCAGCACGCCGCCGCGGCAGCCGATCGTCATCCTCATTTCGGGACGCGGCAGCAACATGCGCGCGCTCATCGAGCACAGCAGGTCGGAAACTGCGGCGTATACGATATGCTCGGTGATCAGCGATCGAGCCGACGCCGGGGGGCTCGAGGTCGCGCGCAGCTTCGGCATCGCAGCTCGGGCTTTGACGCCGGCGAAAGGCATGGAGCGCGTCGAGTACGACCAGAGCCTGGCCGCTGCGATCGACGCGTGTTCCCCATCGCTGATCGCGCTCGCCGGATTCATGCGGATCCTGTCCGCGCCATTCGTGGAGCGATATGCGGGAAAGATTTTGAACATTCATCCCTCGTTGCTGCCCAAATATCCAGGGCTGCACACGCATCGGCGCGCAATTGAAGCGCGCGAAGCGGAGCACGGCGTCACGGTACATTTCGTCACGGAGCAGCTCGACGGCGGCCCGCCCGTAATTCAGGCTCGCGTTGCGGTCGAAACGAATGACACGGAGGACACGTTGAGCCGGCGTGTCCTGGCTCTGGAGCATGTCATCTATCCGCAGGCCGTCGATTGGTTCTGCGAAGGCCGATTGCGCTGCGAAGCAGGCAAAGCGATCTTGGATGGCCGAATATTGAGTGAGCCGGTCCAATTTGCCGGCGTCGAGCGGGAGAAAGGGTCATGAAGGCACCGGGAACCGTGCTGCTGCTGGCAATCGCCGCATCCGCTACCACCGTCTCCGCCAAATGCGTGGCCGCCGGCGCCGCCCAGGCGGCCGATGACGCGGGAATTGCACCCTTCATCGCGCATTATCAAGCCGACTGGAAGGGCATTAGCATCGGCACCAGCGATATACAACTGACGCGGGGCGCCGACCCCGGCCAATATGTGTACACCTGGACCATCACGGCGCGCGGAATTTTTCGCGTTGCGTACCACGACGATCTCGTTCAAAAGAGCTGGTTGACCATGGCCGGAGATCATGTCCGTCCGGACAAATATCTTGGCAAGGAAGGTTCATCGTCGGTGGAGATTGATTTCGACTGGCAAAACATGCGCGCCACCGGCCTGTCGGAAACGAAACCGGTCGACTTGAAGCTCCAAGAAGGGACTCAAGATGTCATGTCCATTCAAGTCGAGGTGATGCTCGACCTCAAGCACGGCACTTTGCCCAAGACCTTCCAAATCATCGACAAGGATCAACTGAAGGAATTCATCTACACGCAGGAAGGCAACGCGAAGATCCGCACCGCGATCGGCGAGCTGGACACCGTGATCGTCACCAGTCAGCGCACCGGCAATAACCGCATTCTGCGAATGTGGTTTGCCCCGTCGCTGGGATTCGTGCCGGTGCAGGCGGAGCGCAGCCGCGACGGCAAAGTCGAGATCGCCATGCGCATCAAGAGCGTCGATCACTTGGTTGCGATCGAGCCCCGCCCCGCTGCTAAGTCTTCGGCAGAGTAACTCCGCGCTGGCCTTGATACTTGCCGCCGCGATCCTTGTACGAAGTCTCGCAGACTTCATCGGATTCGAAGAACAGCATTTGCGCCACGCCCTCGTTGGCGTAGATCTTCGCGGGCAGCGGCGTGGTGTTGGAGAATTCCAGCGTCACGTGGCCTTCCCACTCGGGTTCTAAAGGCGTTACGTTCACTATAATCCCGCAACGCGCATAAGTTGAATTATGCACAATGAGATCGTTGGCTACGAAGTTGTGCAGCGTCGGCACGGAAATATCGAACACTTCCTCTTCGCCCGCAGGCTCAATGCTTTCGACGACATCCCACATCGGCCCGTCGACGAGAGGACTGACATACAAATCTCCCGTTGCCAGCGCCACTTTACGTGCCGCATAGAACGACGCCGACTGACCTGATTCCATATGAATGTTGAGCGAACTCAACGGCACGCCGCCCACGCGAGCCGCCATGGCAATCATCGGCCAAGCCTCCGCAGGCAGGCTGTCAAAGTTGCTTTTGCGCCTGGGCTGCGCGCGAATCATCGGCAGCACTTCAACGTCAAGCCGTTGTTGCTTCAAGGAGCCCGGAGTGAAGCCGATTCTTTCAGCAAAGCGGCGGATCTGATCCTTGTCCGTAATTTGGATTTTGCAGGCGCGCGTTCCGATGGCTGTGATTTTCTCGCGAATCAGCGAGAACACGCCGAATCGCAGCAACAAGTGGTGCACATCTTCGATCAGTCTCCTCGAGTTCGAGTAGTACTCGAGGAACACCCCTGCTTTTGAGCTGTAGACGCTGCCGTCGCCGGCAAACAGCGATTGAAGAAACAATCGAACCGAGCTTTCAGGCGCCGTGAATACGCACTGTGGAACAAATTTCTCGCCAGCCCCAACATTCAATTGGTATTTTTTCAGCCAAGCGTGCGCCCGATTGCGCTCCGGTATGCCTCCTCGGCCTTGTCGATTGACAAGGCGGTAGCCGTAGTTCCCTTTGAATGTGACGACTCCCAATCCGGAATCCGCCATGCACGCTTCCAGCAATCTAACCATTGCCGGGTCGGCCGTCGTGTAGGTCGGACTGTGCCCGGGCGTGTCGCACTGCCCTTCCGAGATCATCAAGCCCAGCAAACTCGCCTCCCAATCGGGAATGGGAGTCTTGCCAAAGACCGGAATATCGCGAGCGGCGGCGATCCGATCGCCCGGACGCAAGTCGCTCAACGCCACCCATCCCTTTAGCCTGAGGAAAGGGTGATTTGCGGTCGCGCGAATGCGCAAACCGGCTCGAGTGCGCAGTTCAAAGACTTCTTTTTTGCCTTGTGGCACGAACGCTGACACCTTGGCGGCTTTGAGCCGCCAGGAATCGAACGCCAGCGTCGACTTACCCCAGCGCATTTCCGTAATCGGCACGTACGCACCGGTATCGGCGTCAACGACGCGGGTGTCGCCCGTGACGCATTTTCCCAAACATACCGTCAAAACGCTGCGCGGAATCCGAAAGTATTCAACCGTGCTGGCGAGCGCAAAGGAATTCGGCGGAATGATGCACACCGGTCCCTTGAAATCCACGAACGATTTTTCGTCGAATTTTTTCGGATCGACGATGGTTGAATTGATGTTGGTGAATATTTTGAAATCATCGGCGCAACGCACGTCATACCCATAGCTCGAGGTGCCATAGGAGACGATCTTGTGACCGTCGGAGACGCGCACTTGCTGCGCCGAGAAAGGTTCAATCATCCCGTGGTCAGCCGCCATGCGTCTGATCCAACGATCGCTTTTTATGCTCATTAAGTTGCTTCAACCGTGATTTTTGGGAATGCCCGACTATAGTCTTTGTTCAATGTAGCCAGTCGCGCCGCAGTGCGCCGCGCCATCAGGAAATAGGCGCGGGCGCGTTCGCTGTCGGGCTCGGCCACCACGGTCGGCGCGCCGCCGTCGGCATCTTCGCGAATGCGGATGTCCAGCGGCAATTCGCCCAGCAGCTGCACGCCGTATTGGGCCGCCATGCGCGCACCGCCACCGCTGCCGAAAACATGCTCCACGTGCCCGCATTGGGCGCACACGTGCATGCTCATGTTCTCCACCACGCCCAGTACGCGGACCTCGACCTTCTCGAACATCTTGAGGCCCTTGCGAGCGTCCAAGAGGGCGATATCCTGCGGGGTGGTCACGATCACGGCGCCGCTGACCGGAACCCGCTGCGCCAGCGTGAGTTGGATGTCGCCCGTTCCCGGCGGCATGTCGACCACCAGATAGTCCAAATCACCCCACAGGGTGTCGCCAAGCAGCTGGGTCAGCGCCTGAGTCACCATCGGCCCGCGCCACGCCATCGGTTGCTCTTGGTCGATCATGAAGCCAATCGACATCACTTCGACGCCATGCGCCCGCAGCGGCGTCATGTGCTTGCCGTCCGGGCTGACCGGCTTGGCGCCGCTCAGTCCCATCATCAGCGGTTGGCTGGGGCCATAGATGTCCGCATCCAGCAGACCCACCTTGGCGCCCTGCGCGGCCCAAGCAAGGGCCAAATTCGCGGCAGTCGTGGATTTTCCGACGCCGCCCTTGCCGGATGCGACCGCCACCACATTCTTGACGTTTGCCAACGGCTTAAGCGTGCGCTGGACCGCGTGCGACGTGATCTGAGCCTGCAGTTTCAGCTCCAAACGGGCGCCGCCCAGCAGGGGCCCAAGGTGTTTCTCCAGGGCTGCCTGCAATTCGGGCGCGTAGTCGCCGCATGGGAAGCCCAAAACGACTTCCACGGCTATCCGGCCGGCGTGGGATGTAACGGAACTTACGGCCTTCGCTTCGCCCAAAGTCTGGCCAAGATAGGGATCCGTATAGGCGCCGAGTTTATCGCGGATGGCGCTTTCCGCGGCAGGGGGTTGATTCATAAGGGATGTCGATTGTACCGCAGGCGGCGAAAACCGTGACGTATGGCATAATTCAAGATTGAGAATCAAGACCACGGAAGGCGCCTGAATTAAGGTAACAATGGGTAATGCTCAGGGAATATTCAACTTAGGCGCCGAATGAGTTTATTCGCCAACTACCGTGCCGATCGGCTCATTGCCGAAGTCAAATCCAGCGGCAATCCAGGCAGCCCGCTGGCGCAAAAGGCATTGGAAAAACTGATCGCGCTGGGTCCCGATGCCATCGACCCGATTGTCGATGCGCTGGCCACCTCGGAGAAACGCGAAACCACGGCGTATGTCGAAGTCCTTTCCCGCCTCATTGATTCAAAGACCCTGCCCATCCTTTTGAAGACCATGTCCGAGGCCAATGGCCGGGCCATGTCGGGCATCGCGTGGGCGTTGTCGTCGAGCAAAAATTATCCCGCGCACGCGCTGCTGGATGCGTTGGGCAAGCAGGGGATGCCCAAGCAGGCCCTGCTGGACGTGATTGCCGCGCAGAAGACGCGCTATACGGTACGCGAGTTGTTGAATGCCGCTTATACCCAGGAGCCGAGCGAAAGGAACGGGCTGTTCAAGATCATCGGCGAAGTTGCCGACGAGTCCTCGATCGATGACCTGATCGCGAGGATAGAGGGCAAGGATCCGGTGGCGCGGCTGCACATCATCAATGTCCTGGCCCGCTTCAACCAGCCCAAGGTGCAGCAGGCGGTACAGAAACAGCTCAAGGACACCAGCAAGTTCATTCGCTCCGCGGCGCTGTCGGCGCTTTCGAAAATGGATGGCCCATTTGACATGCCGCTGATCGTGGGGATGCTGCGCGATCCTGAAATCGAGGTTCAGAACAAGGCGGTCGATGTGGTGGTGAAGGCGAACCATCCTGAAACCATCAAGTACCTGGTGGACGTGCTCAAGGATGAAAACGAATACGCGCGCCGTGCCGCCGTAGAAGTGTTGAACGTCGTCGGTACTTCGAAGTCCGTGAAGTATTTATTGGAAGTGATTGCCGACAGCGATTGGTGGGTACGTACCCGCGCAGCCGATGCACTGGGCAAGATAGGCGGCCCCCGCGTGGTCGACGCCGTGCTCGCGCTGATCAAGGATGACAACCAAGACATCCGCCGCGCGGCCATTGAAATCCTCAATCAGACCAAGGATGAGCGCGCGGTGGCGCAGCTCATCGAAGCGACCCGGGACCCCGACTGGTGGGTGAGTGAGCGCGCCGTCGATGCGCTCGCGGAAATCGGCAGCAGCAAGGCGCTGCCGCGCTTCATTGATATGTTGCAGGGCGAGGCGAAGTCCCTTCCCACGGTCATTCGTGCCATCGGCAGGATCGGCGATCAGAAAAGCCTCGACGCCCTGATGCCCATGCTGTCGCGGCCGGAAAATGAAATCAAAGTCGAGGCGATCGCGGCGCTGGCCAAGCTTGCCGACGAGCGGCGCGCCGACACCATACGCGTGCGACTGCAAGCCGTTTCGACCAGCTCCGACGCAACCTTGAGCCAGGCTGTCGCGCGCGCGTTGCAGGAGCTGGACAATCGTTTTTCGACGCAGCAAATCGCGGCGAATGAGCGCGCGGAAAAGCTGCAGGAGCCGGCCAAGACGCTGCTCATCGACAACGCGGCGCTGGAGAAGGCCGTCAAGCAGAGCGAGGAAACCGCAGCGGTCTCGAGGCTGGATATTGCGACGTTGAAGCCGGGAGATGTCATCGAGGGTCGCTACAAGTTCATCGAAAAGATCGGCAAGGGCGCATTCGGCACGGTGCTGCTCATGGAAGACACCGTTGTCGAGGAGCGCTTGATCCTCAAATTCTTGAACCCGAATGTCTCCTCCGACGAAGAGATGATGAAGCGCTTCGTGCATGAGCTGCGCTACAGCCGCAAAATCACCCACAAAAACGTCATCCGTATCTACGATTTCTTGTATATCCAGGGCAACTACGCGATCTCCATGGAGTATTTCCCGTCTCACACCTTGGGCGGGGAAATCATCAACGAGAAGCCTGTGGATCTGAAACGCGCCGTCAAGTTCGGCATCGACATCGCGACCGGCATGGCGGTTGCCCATCAAGCAGGCATCGTGCACCGCGACTTGAAACCGGCCAACGTATTGATCGACAACGACCTGCTGCTCAAGATAGTCGACTTCGGCGTGGCCGCTGCGCAGACCCAGGGCGATACGCAATTGACCAAAACCGGC
>Ga0193728_1000287_pt1 | contig 23840 bp, 1 predicted proteins | sample U1c1metaG_FD_143037 | JGI IMG/M metagenome (GOLD analysis project Ga0193728, IMG submission 143037) | Soil microbial communities from a riparian zone of the East river system, Colorado, United States - U1c1 | ecosystem: Environmental > Terrestrial > Soil > Riparian zone | place: USA: East River...
AAATCTTGTAAGGAGCTATAAGATTTCGGTATATAATATTTTCTTAAGGTAGTCTATACTATTATATAAATAAGAACTTTAGACCTCTAATCTAATAGAATATAAACTACTTAGCCTTTATATCCCTAGGACCTTAGTAAATATTAGCGATAAGTATAAGATCTTTAAATTTATCCCCTTTAGCTATAGTCTCTATAATTCTATTTAATAATAAAAGAAAGTCCTCTAAGCTATCTTTTAATATTTAAAATCCCTATACAAAGCCTATAATCTAGGGGAGCTCTACTATAATTGACTTAATTTCTACTTCTTATAAAATATAACTCCCTAGGGCATCTATAACCTTTTAGAAGAATATAGCCACTATTCTATAGCTACTAAGTCAAATAGAGGTATAGAGTCCTCTATATAGTCGGAGAAGAAACTTTATCCTATTAATTTATATATTAGTTAGCATTCTCTCTAGGTTAGTAACGTTATATTAGATAGGATGCCTAGCATATAAGGCCCGTATACGCTCTTAAATACGTCCTATATCCTTAAGAAAATTTTATAGCTTATAATAGAAGACGCATCTATATATATAGCCTCCATACTTTCTAACTACAATAGATTCTTCCACCTCACAAAACTCTCCTAGCTTTTGTAGTGTCTCCCCTAAGCCAAGCTTAGAAATTAATAGGGGCCAAATTCTAAGCCTTGTCAATTTGTTAATAAAACCTCTAGCTTCAAGTCCTAGGAGAGGGCATTCTATATTAACGCACCTTATAGGTACTAGAAGAGAAGGCAGGGTTTCTATAAGTTGACGCTAAAGCTTAAGTTTTTCTAATTCCATTAATTCTTCTATATATTATTATTTATTGCTTATATAAAAGGAGATTATTACCTAGTAGAGTTTTTCTAAGGACTTTACCGCTATTATAAGAGAATAACTAGCTAAGGGGGGTAGTAGCCTCGTACACTAGCATAATTAATAATTCTTAGAATATCCACTCAAACCTATAAACCATTACTATAGCAAGAAGGTCAATAATATTCTTAGATAATTTTGGCTCTATAAGAAAGCTCTCTAAATAGAGTTTAATTAACTAGTTAATACGGTCTTAGCAATAGAGCTCGTATATAGCCGTTATAGCTATATTAAATAGTTATTCTAATAATAATAGTTGCTATATTAAGCTATTATAGCTGTGTAAGATACTATATATAAAATAAAGAGAAGGAGTATAAAGATTAAGGACAGGGATAATAGGAGGACAATTAGTACTAAGTTTACTTTTAATATCCTTATTAGAAAAGATAACCTTAAAAAGCGGGGAAGTATATTATAATATCTTTAAAGATATAAGGATATACAAACCATAGCTTATTAAAAGGATTGCGTCCCTTTCTATATTAAACTAAATTAAATTATTAGATATATTAAAAATAGTAATATTGGTATATAGAAGAAAGTTTATACTATTAATTAATGCTTTAGTATCTTTTATATACTAGGGCGTTCTATTATTAAAATATACTAAATATAGCTAAGTATAATATATATATATATATATTTAGTTAGTAAGGCTAATATTTAACTAAACGCCCTCCTATTATATAAGGCTCTCCTAAATATATAATATCCTATTAAAACCCTTCCTTTTAGTTAAAAATTTAGTATCTTTAATTAAGTAAAATATATATAAATCCACTATACTAATTTAAAAAGCTAATATTTAGAAGGCGAATTGCGCCTATTAAAAAATTACCCACTAAGATAATTATTAAAATATATCTTAGTATTCTAGTTCCAGAATTACCACTTGTATCGCAACGTATTATAATTAAGCTATCGCACTTAAGTATCTATTATACATTTAGTTGCTTTACACTATTTTAACCAGATTGGACTAAGAGAGATAGTTAATTTAATACCCGCAAATCTATTAACTAAGCGTTCGAGAAAAAGCTACAGCTTATAGCCTTCTATATTAATCGATAGTAGATAACTAAATTATTCTTCTACTTCTATCTAAATAAAAAATTCGCCTATTATTTCCATAAATTTAAGACTAGTACTTCTAATTAGAGTATACTTTGGTTCTCTAATAGGCCAGTAGCACTTTTAACCTTAGCTTTATAGCAAGCTAAGTAGGGATATCTCTTTCTAGAAATTCTATAATTCTCCTAATAGAATAACACGAAAATAAGCAGTCTCTATTACTTAGTAAGAAGGGCATCTTTTCTTAATTTATCTTCCTCTTTATTTATTAAAGCTTACGCTTAAGAAGTATATTATTATACCTACTTTAAGGAGGGACCTTATAAGCTTCTTTGCGCTCAATATAGGGATATTCTTACAGTACTAAAAGAAGCATTTAGTCCAGAACTTATAAAAAGCATAGAAGAGATAGATAATTAGGATTATTTATATAGCTTTATATATAAATAGTTTTATAACTATAATGGAATTTAAAAGCATTTCTAGTATATTAATAATAGAGCCCTTAACTATTTATTAAATATTTAGTATATACCCAGTATTACAATAATAAAGTATTATATATAAACACTAGATAAATAGGCATTAGATTTGAAGAATTAATAGCTATTTACAGCTATCGCGATACTTAAGAGGGTTGCTAGAGAGCTTAATAGGAATACGGCTGCGGCTAAATCTATATAGGGGCGTTAGGGCAAATAAACTATCTACTAAGCGATACTAAAGAAACATTTGCGTAAAGGCTCTTAAAATCCTTACGCAACGTCTTATTAATATAATTAAGGCTTCCTAAAAGGAAACGTCCGTAATATACTTAATTAAGTACTCCTTTTTAGTGCTTAATATTACTTAGTATAAGTTATAATATTAAACATCTTAAAATATATATACTTAAACTAGACTAGTAAAACGGAAAATAAGAATATAGATAAACTAGCGAATAAATATAGCTAACACTTATAGCTAAAGGCTGGAAAATCTCTAGTAGTTATCACTAGATTCGTCCTTAAGGTTTTATCCCTTAAATTTTAACTTATTAAGTTCCTTCTAGAGCTCCTTATAAAAATTTTAGTTAGATTTACCCCCTATACTCTCGTTATCCGCATTAGTCTTATCTATACCATTATGCATAGCTATATACTTATTCCCGCCAGTAGAAACCTAATTATTACTTACCCTTACGTTCTCGTCCCGGATAATCTTAATATTTAGAGGGCTAGTAATATTTATTATTAGAGATAAAAATAGCGGCGAGCCCTAAGTCTGTAAAGAACAGCAATAAGCTACTAATTAATGCTAGAAAATCTTTTCTAAAATTTCTACCCCTTAGTTTATATAATTCGAACAGTTTAGCCTAGACTAACTATTATTTAGATAGTATAATATATCGGCTTTAAATAGTTTTTCTTAAAGGTTTAGGAGCTAATTAACTAAGGTCGGCAATATATCTAGATATTTGCGGTCTTTTTCTATTAAATAAAATGTAGAAGATATTAGCAGATTTATTATAGTAGGTAGAGCCGTATGCTTACGTATGCGTTATATAGAGAGGGGGGTTTTTAAAGAGGAAGCTATATTAGTATTAAAATGCTAGGGAGGACAAGCCTCTTTATACCCGCTAAACTTAAACACTATTTCAATTTATACGCTAAAATTTTTTACCCTTTATATAATTTCTAATAGTATTGCTACGCTAGTATAAGCTACCTACACCCCTAGCCGAATTAAACGCGAATATTAATTAAAATAAGAGTTTTAGAAGTATATAAAAATATAGGCAGATTCTAAAGTTAACATTATATAGTAATAATATAAAAATTCACAAAATTAGCAATATTGGGCTGTTTCCGTCCTTATCTTAGTGCCTTCCTCTTATTATTTACTTTATTTAACGCCACGTCGTTATAAACCTTAGCTACTACCTCCTTTTAGTACTTATATATAAGTTAGGTTAGATATAAGTATAAAATAAGTATAAGTTTAGAGAACGCGAGAATTAAGTTTATCACTAGTAACTAATAACCACCTTTACTTTGGCGCAGGCCGTGACGGCAAGAGAGGCGTACGCTACAGCGACTATATCCTTTAGCTTCTTATTATTACCTATTCTAATCTATATATCTATTTCACTACTATCTCTAGAGAATATAAGACAATTAATATTAGCTCCTTTAGGAACAAACTACTAAAGCTTAAAAATTAAATTATTATCTGAGTCTACCCCTTTATAAACGCTTAAATTTTAGATAGTGTTAAAAAGCGTTTTAGTTAACCGCTAACAATCTTTAAGAGTAAGTTCTATCTTAGACAAATCCCTATCTAAGCGTAGTAACTAGGTTTTACTAATAATGCGTTAAATAATATAAGTCTTAGAGATATAATATATTGTAACACCGTTATATATTATTAGTTAATTTACTATTTCTTATAGGAAGTAGTTAAATCGGCTTATAGTTTTATAGTCGGGAGATTGCCTAGATCGGATTAACATATCTTAAAGAAGCTCTAAATTTATATCCTTGCTATAGGTTTAGATATAGGATAAAGACATTTTAACTAAAGCATAAACTATAAATTTTTAAAAGATTAAGTTTGGTATAGTGTTATCTTAGATCTAGTTTAAAGTCGTTACGGAGATAGTTATCCCCTAATCTTTTCGTTTTTACTATATAGCCGTTATAATATTATTCGCAAAATTGATTACATTTATCTTGTTAGCGAAGACCCATATCTTACTAAGCGCCAACTAATATTTATTAGAACTACTAAGATAGAGGAGGGGGTAATATTTATAGAGCTACGAAACAAAAGTCCCTATTATATGCACGTCTTTGATTTTAGTATCCTTAAAGGTAATATATTTACGTTTAGCTTTAAGGAAAGGGCTAAGAAGAGCCTTCTTAAACTATGGCGCTTTATTAAAAAGTAGGTTCTAATACACTATAAACATTTTAGGACCTAGTTAAACTGTAATCCTAATAACACTACTTAAGAGGATTTAGATCTAGTTATTTTTAGCCTTAGATCGCTTTTTAATATAACAATTTATAGTCTTTAGGGTTAAAGCCATATTTAGAGTAGATATTAGGTAAGAAACCAAGTTATAGGAGTTAGGGTGCCTTTATATTTAGATAGACTACGCCACGTATATATATAAGAACACTCTATATAGATAGAATAAGACTCCTTAGCTAGTATTATTACATTAATAGCTAAGATATAGAATCTTTTCTATATAAAGGTTAGAATTAACAACTTTTATTTTATAGTCTTTACTAGTAATTATAAATTAAAGTAGCTATTATCTAACTACTTTTTTAATACTATACCAATAATAATATATTACTACCTCTTTTCTTTATATAAAACCCTATATCCTTAAAAATAATATCTTTTATATTTTTTTCATAAACCCAGTCTTTTACTCTATCTCGAGTTTTTATATCTACTAAGACTATTTATTATATTAATATAATATTTAACTATAGTATATCTATATAATATACCTACAATAGCCTTTAGTCTAGGAGTATCTAGAATATAGCTTCTTAGTATATATTTAATTAAGAGATCTCCTTTATAGTAAGTAACGCACTAATACTCCTCTCTAAATATTTCTTTAAAGTTATCTAAAGAAGAAGTATCATCTATAATAATATCAAGGATCTATTACCATTAGTATAGTATTATTTTATTTATTACAGTTAATATTATATATTTTTTCTAATTAGGCTCCATAGGTTCTCTCTTACTAAGCTATAGTTCTTTATCCTCTTTAGTATTATATATTAACTTTTCTAGCTTAAGAAGGTCTTATAATATACTTCTTATAAACATAGGATATCCTAGTATATTAGATTATATTAACTACATTTTAATATAGAGCTTACCTTTAGTACTATATCTCTAAATAAGAACAATTTTTCTAGTATATATTTTATTCTTTTAGCTACTTTCTAGAAGTTCTTTAGCATATAGAATGACACTAGCTATTCCAATATCTACTACGAATAAAATAACAGTAGAGTAAACCCTAAAGTTCTCTGGATAGCTGTATAGACCATTAAATAGGATTAGAAACTCTTTAAGCTATATATCTATAAGTTCTAAGAGCTATAAGGTAAAACCTTTTTATTTTTCAATTAAAAGATTAACAGAAACACTATTAGAATTATCCCCCTACTATACAATTATAAAAGGGTGAGTTTAAGTTAATAACTAGGCCCCTAGAGTTAGAAGGCAAAGTTAAATATACTAGCCAGCCCATATTTTCTATAGCTAAGGCAGCTTAATATATAAGTGGATACTATCTATAGCTAATCTATACTTTTTTTCTATTATTACTAAGCCTAAGTAGTACCGATATTTAGTTTGACTTCTAGTTATATATTACGGTTCTGCAATTTATAGTACCTTAGGACAATAGTTATTAAGAGTTAAGAATAAAATTATCTTTAGTCGCTAAGGATCTCTAACTTAGGGAGGAGGGATATTGCAATAGAAGATTTAACTAATCTAGAAAACTCCCATTAACCTAAAGGTGGCGCTTAGCACTATAAGTACTACTTTACTTACAATAGTTATTATATACTAGTAAATAGAGATTATAGTTATAACTATAAGTAATATATACGTTTTAAGAAATACTTTATAGAAATACCTTCTTATTAAAAGGATAAGTACAAATAGAGTTAGAGTTACTGCTCCCTAGAAGTAAAAAGCGTTAGCTAGATTATAATATAGATTATTAATACCTATAATAATACCGTATAAGTTTTTAAGGTTCTTAAAAGAGAATAATTTTATTATTAAAATTATTACTATATAGAATATACTCTCTATAATAGCAATAATAGCAATTAAGCCATAAAAGCATACCATAGACCGTAGTGGTACTCTAATAATATATACAGTATATCCTAAATAATTCGAGAAGAATAATAGTATAAAATTTGCGAGTAAAAGGCGTGTAGCTCGTATACTAGTATCTTTAAGAGTATTTACGCCAATAATATTAGATAAAATTGTTCCGGCTATATATATAGCCTACAATAAAGCTTTATAACAAGGTACGCTTATAAAGAGGTAAAGGCGTAGGTAAATAAGATTTTTAAATATCTAGAACTATATAGACGGTTTAAATAAAAAGTTAATAAAAGATAAAATAACGCGAATAGTAAGAATTATTACTAGGATACTACTAGCAGCAAGTATATAGAAGCTTAAAATCTCCATATAGATAGAAAAAGATTATACCTTCAAATTATATAAGGCACTAACTATAAGAGTATATACTAAATTTAGCCTAAAACACGTCCCTAAATTATCGCCTAGGTTATATAAAACTATAATTAAATTATAAAAGCTATATATTCCAAGTTAAAGGAAGCCTATATACCCATTCTTTATTTACAAATATAGCAATCTTAATACTCTCTTAGAAAAACCGCAACAGCTTATATAACACTTTCTTAGCCGCCAAAATTAAACCTTATACAAATTCTAAGACAAAAACAACAACCCTCTCTAGTAGAAAATGTAGAAAAGCAACCCTCCTACTATTACCAATTACTAACCAAACTATCTATAAACTCTCTAGAGTTAAAAAGTAAATTGGAGAATATCATAGATAGCTAAAGGCGGCAACAGTCCTCTTTCCGTAAAAGATACTTAATAGTATTTAGAAAAGCTAATAAGTTAAGCCTAACTTATAACGCTAATATATATTTCTTAACGCGGTATTAAAATTGGTTCTATATATATAAATCTAAAACTAATACGCCCTAGCTACTAATAGAGCAGCAACTTATAACTAATTTATAATCTTCTTTTATAAGGCATTAGGACTAAGACTATTTTAGGCTTCTAGTATAGTAATTCCAGTTTAACCTATACCTAGGGGGAAACAAAAACAGTAGTAGAAAATACTAGTAGTAAGGGTTTAGTATTCTAATTCTAAAGTTAAAGAGAGAACTATAGTTATACCTCCAGTTCTAAGACAACCATTACTAATAGATTTTTCAGTAAGGTAATTTAGAATAAAGTAGTTATAATTAATTTATCTAATATTACTACCAAGACTATTTATAATAGAATAAAAAATCTATATTTTTATATATCCTTACTACTAAGCATATTTAGAATGCAATAAAAAATCTATATAATTATTCTTACGGCTAAATAAATAATATAACCACGCATAAGGTCCTATAAAGCTATACCTAGAGTTTTTACTATATAGACCCCTATATAGGAGAGCTTTATATAGGCATCCGTATACTTTTAAGATCTAACTCCTCTTTATTAGTAGTAAACATACTTTCCGCTGTAAAATACTGTTCATCGATATCTATTAACTAGGGTAACCTCTTTATTAATACTACTTTTATATTCCCTTTCAGCGCATTACACTAAAATTAGTAACGCCTATAATAATATTAGTATTATATATATCAATTGATAAACAGCTTTATCTCTACAACAAACCCTTCTAGCTAAATTTTCTTTATAGTACAGGCATTAGTAGCAGTTGCGCTACTTACTATAGCTCTATATATACTTTAGTATATACTCTAGCTAATATTAAAGTATTTCTTACACTTATAAGGTTTTCTCTAATTAGGATTATAAATTTCTAAATAGTCTATATAATTCTAAGGTAATAGTAATCGATAATATATATTACATTTCTTCTTCGCTATATTATAGAGTAGATAAAGTAGGGTAGAGCACAAAGAGAGGTGTTTTCTATTAAATTTAAATAAAGGCTACTATATAGCAATTATATAGAATACCTAGGAGTACTATTTTTATTAATATATTAGGTATAGTTAGTTAGAATTAAAGCCTAGCCGCCTTATATAGACCACAATATAGCGCAATTAAAACTAACTTATAACGAGAAGCCTTTACGTCCTTTACCTACTATAGATAAGGTAGGGGTATATAAAGGAGGGGCTATTTTAGGATTTCCTAACTCTATATACTAGCCTAGCTTAGGAAAAAGGGGAAAATCGTATAGGTAGCCGTCTTTTCTTAAAGTAGAGTATATTAATAATATAGATACTACTAGATAGGGGATCCCTAACACGGATAGTCCGTTATATCCTTATATATACAGTTTTCCGGTTTAAAATTACGTTATTCTATTTATATTCTAGCACCCTCTAGTCCCTAAAGCCTTTTATATAACCTTCCCTTTCTATTAACTACACCTATACATTTATATACACTCGCCTAGCCTATTAAGAACTCTTTAATACTTACTAATTCTAATACTAATACTATAACACGCTACAAAACTAGTAGTCCTCTAAAAAACATGTTAGCATTTCCATCTAGTATTAGGAAACAGCTTTAGAAAAAGCCTACTTAAAATACATTAACCTTATACTTAAAACCTTCTAAACCTAAACCTATAAAAACCCCTCTACTACTATAAAAATCATTTCTTAAATTACTAACTAAATTACATATTTAAATATATAAGCTTCTTTTAGGCGGATTAGTAAAAACGCTAGTTATTTAGTTAGTTTTAGGGTTCTATTACGCGTTAATAATAGCCGTTATACTAGGAGCGGGAATATATGTTAAAATCTTATGCAGTTATAGTTAAATTTACTATAAGGCGCGCGACGTCCTCTACGCAAAAAGAACCTTTTAGTTTAACTACACCTCTACTCTTAGATCATTCTAGAGGAATCTTTATCCAGATACTACCCTAAAGATATTATTACTTAAAGTAACCTACTTTCCTAGTAATGTAATAACTCTAGACTATAGTAACGATACTAAGCCCATAGAGTTACTACTAGCAGGCTATAACCGTTTAATTGCTAACGATATATAAATTACTAAGATATAGTATCTATACTAAGAAAATATCCTTTAACAAGATCTACTTTATAACGGTCTATACCTTAACCCTACGTTTTATTTAACCCTATTTAAAGACGCTTACCTCTCTTTATCTAAGGATATTATAAGGCTCCTTATACGCTATAGAGCGTTTATTAATAGATATCCTCTTATATAAGGCCGTTTACTTACTTATATAGTCTAAAGAGGTCGCAAAGACCTAGTAAGATATCTTCTTAATAAAGGGGCAGACATTAACTTACAATCCTTAGTATCCCTACTAACTATAGCATACTACAAAGGTTATTACGGCATTACAGAGCTACTTATTAAGAGAGGTGCTAAAGTTAATACGTGGACTAGCTACGGATCTCCACTAAGTAGAGCCTATATAATAGGTTATAAAGCTATTATCTATCTTCTTATTTAAAACGGGGCTAAGATTAATTACCTAATTAAGATAAATTAAGACATTCTACAAAGTGTACGCGGTTTAGTAAACCTAGGAATACCGCATTACTTACTACTATACTATATAGTGCTTAGGGGACATAAGACTATTATTAAGGTTTTATTTAAATATAGTACTAAAACCTATATCTCTAGCTCTAAGGGTAATATCGTATAGCTCAAACGTAAGATATAACAGAGTATTAAGAAAATAGGCGTAGTAATAGATGCATCCTATTAGCTTAGAAATAGTTAGTAAGAATATTCTTATTCTAATAACTACTATTAACTTATTACAATTATAGGCAACCCTACTAAAGTTCTATAGCATTAGAAAGGAAATATAATTTTATTTTAGTGTAATCTACTAGGGGATGCTAGAGGGGCAGGAGGAAATAGCAGTTTGTAAAGCGCTTACTAATTTTAATAAATTATAATTACTAGTTACTTAGAGGACTTTAAGTAGTTCCCTAAAGCTTAATTTACTAAACTATACTTTTATAGGCATATCTCTAATATATTATCTATAAGTCATCGCTAATACAGGAATTAACACTATACTAAGGATCGTCAAAAGCGCACGGCCTACCTCTATAGATCCCTATTGTCTAGAAGGCCCAGTATAAAAGTACTATTTATTTTCTAGTTAGAATATCTCCAAATATCTAACTAACCTCTTCTATTACTCTAGCATATAAAATAGAATACGAGTATACCTAGCTGCACTACTAATATATATAGGAGGTTAAGAGGTTATAAGAAGCTTACCCCTACGCAGTATACATAAAACCAATACCTATTATTAGGGACACTAATAACCCTAGCCTCTCTCTACTAGCTTACTTTATACTTATACCTTAGGACAATCTAGTAAAACCACACCGGATTCCAAGCCTTTAAAGCGGCGTTTCTTTAGAACATAAACTCTAGCAGTCTGGGCCAATTATGTAATATTTTATACGGGTTTATTAGATAAAGAGCTCTAATTAATTAGAGCAAGATATAGCCGTCTATTACTAAAAAGCCACTTATATTCTAAGCTATACTATATTAGTAGCGCTCTATAAAGGGGTCTTAGCTAATTTTTAGGGTCTATATAATCCCCACGCCTATCTTAACTTCTCCCTTAATCAATTTATATCTATATCTCTCCAATCCCCTTCCCAAAAAGGTCTATATAACTACTATTTATAAATATCCTTTAAGCACACTAAGAGGAGCAAAAGTAAATTAGAATAGGGCAAGTTTGTTTTCTTTATAGGCTATAGAATCCTAAACTATATTATTTAGTTAGTAAAGAGCCCCTTTTTATAGCTATTAGACATAGAGTTTTAAATAACTTTCTATTACGCAATTATTATATTATTACTCTAGAATTAACCAGACGTTTATTACTATCACTAATCCTTAGTCCTATAGACGTCCCATATAAATACCCAAACTTACCTATAATAGATAAATTAACAAGATAACTAGAGATACAGGAAAATAAATATATTAATAGTTTAGCATACTAGAGAAGTAGATGCAAACGCTTTATTAAACTCTATTTACCAAATACGGACTCTATCTATTAGAGTATACATATTATTTTCTACCTTATTTACTCCCTCTAGAGCAGTAAATATTATAATTTTAGTATTATCCTAAAGGTCTAAGTGAAATAAAGAATATAAAGAGACATATAGCATAGCATTACCTTTACGATTATTTAGAAACTACCAACTAAGATAGGAAAGAGGCAATAGTACCAGTTAAGAGGGGGTTAGTAGTATATACTATACAGGACTAGAAATCAGGAACAGCATTACTTTAAGGGTCTTACTAGGGAAGGGGATTTAAAGGGCTATCCTAAAGTACGCTAGCAACAATACTAAGGTCGGAGCAGGTTATATAATACTTATCTTTACCGCTAGGTAACCCTAGCACACTAGGCTCTATTAGCCACTACTAAACCTAGTATATAGTATACGTAGAATTAGTCTATAGATCCGTAGGTACTAATAGATTAGTCTCGCACTATTGTTTATAAGTGGACCCTAGTTAGCCAGGGATAGAGTTAGGAAACTAATTCTAATATATTATAGAAATGCTACTATCATTAATTTAATAATATCTATTATTATTAAAATTTTAAGCAGTTAATAGTTTTCCTCTCTAGTCACCGCTAATACTGTTAGATGTCCACTATAGGACGTCTACTAATACTTTACTATTACTTAGCTAAGATATACCAAATACATAAACTATTTCACCTGCTTTTGGCTTACCTAGCTAGGTTTACAGTAGTATAACATATCCATTTTTAAGGTACTTTATAGCTATATAAGCTCCTAGTAATATATTAAGTCGCGGAAATTATACAGTTTAGTTAGCGGTTCTCTATATTAGAGCACACAGAAGATTAAAGCCATTTACCCTTATCCTTTCTAAAGCTAAAGGCAGTAAAAGATAAGTTATTATATTATCATCAAAGCCTAGGTCACTACGCGAGACATATCCATAAGGATATCCATTACTTCCTGTAAAAACTCTATTAGAAATTACTATAAGTTATTCATTCTAAGCGTATATAAGCCCCTACCTAAACAGAATAGCAATAGGAAAAAGGTAAAAGATTAAATATATAACAGTAGGAAAAGTATAGGAATTAGTAAATCTAAATTAGTTTAAGGCTCGCAATATATTTAAAGACAAATATGTTCTTACTAAGGCATATTACGCTTATATAACCATCTAGTAAGGATCTAACTCTATCGCTTTAGGTAGAAAAGCCAAGAGTAATATCAGACCGTGCATATTCCATTTCCTCCTTTATTCTAATACTCCACTACTATTTAATAAACTAAATAATATTAGAATAAATAAATAAATCTATCTATAGAATCTAACTATAAGGAATATAGGCCTTAATATAGGCCTATATCTATAGGGTCCAGGGTAACTACTACGGATACTAAAGTAGTTGCCGCGGAGACCAAAGAAAAGGGGAGTCTACTTATATAAGTAGGAAACACGTATAGACGCATATAGAGGACTCTTCCAGAACTATTATTACTATTTAATATTATTTCTAGGAAGGTATATATCATAATAACAATATATTATATATGGACGCTAGATAAACAAGCATTAGATTTAAAGAATTAATAGCTACGTATAGCTATTATAGAGACTTAAGAGGATTGCTAGAGAGCTTAATACTACGGTTAAATCTATATAGGGGCGTTAGGTAGATAAACTATATATCTACCAAGCAATACTAAACAAGGAAAGGAAACCAGCTACGCGTACCACATAGCGCTTATAACGGTAGTCCCGTTACAGTATAGTAGTCAAGTCACAGAAGAAAGTTCTTAGCTTAATTTAAAGCTCAATATACACTAAGTAGATACTTAAAATAATAGCTACTAATTTCCCCACACGCAGACCGACCCACGTGCTCTCTTACTTATACTAATCCAATTAAAGCCTTATACAGCAGTGCTAAGAATTACACATTTATAGCGGGATCGTGTCTAAATTTACGTAGAGTAGGCTAATAGCTATATACCCGTGATTTCGCGTACGCAGCCGCTTATTTTCCTAATTAGGAAGGTATAAAGTTTAAGGAGGAGATAAACCAGAAGATAATTTAGAATATATACAAGTACTATATAAAGCGTCTATATAATTATAAGAGACATAAATAGCAAGAGTGGGATAAGTAATGTAAATCCTTAGGGTCTTACCCCACATTCATCCTATATAAGGACATCAATTATACCTAGTCATTTAATTTAAGACGCTAATATTAGTTTATCTTAAGATTATAGATAGACTTTAATATAACTAAGTATAAAGAACAGCTTAAAATATAAAATAAGTAGGTAATTTAAAGTAAGGTTTACAAGTTCTAATAAATCTAACTATTACATTAAAGAGATTATCTTAGGATTACAGAAATCCGCCTAGCTAAAGCTTATAAAACCAATTCTTAGTACTAGCCATACTATTAGTTCAATTTATACTCCTTATTATTTATAGGCAGGCTAATAAACGTAAGCAATTAATATAAAAATTTATTATAGCACTAACTCTTCGTAATATAGAAGTATTTCTTCTTCCTTTTTAATTAGCAGACTAAAAAAAAGGTAAGAAGTAAATCTAAGAGGCTCTTTTATATCACTTACTCTTTATAATAAGGTAGTACTTATTCTCCCAGCACTAACGTAGAGCCGCCATCTTTATTTACCCAAGTAAAGACGTATCTAATAAGTCGCTTCCATTAGAAAGTCCTCGACAATAGGATTATAATACACATTTTTATCTCTCCTTTTAGTGGCACCCCCATACTTTATAGCTTCAATTAACGCCTTAGATATTATTTTTAGAAGGGTTCTAATAAGTCAATATCTTATCTAAATTTAATTTTATTTCAAAAGCCTACTTAAAGGGGTTAAACTCACGCGCCTAGGTAGCTACCTAGCTAAAAAGCTATATAATTCACATAGTACTATATAAATTAAGTAACTATAAAAATAATATATTAGTTATCGTTAAAACTATTCCTACCCCTCAGTCTATATAGCTGCTAAGGATTTTTATCCTACCAAAATTATTTCAATATACGCGGGCTAACTATCTTAGACTAATTAGTAAGGGAGTCAGTTACAAAAACAAACTGCTAATTATTCTACGTATAAAGGATAGGTTAGTATAGAGCCAGATTCCAAAGGTTTTTAAAGAAAAGACAGGAAAAACTTTAAAAGAGCGTGGACTTCGGAGCCGGTACTAAAGGCTTCTATAAAAGTATCATATTCTTAAAAGGCGGATAGTAAGTAAAGACAGAACTAAATACTTTCTTATTTATTAATTAACACTTAAAAGTATTCCTCTAGATAGAAGAAGAGTAAAGAGGCAGGGCAGATATAGTAGACTATATATAGTATATCACCGGCCAAGATCTAGGTAGTAATACTTAGCAGTAACTTTACTACCCAAATCTCTTACCAAGTTTCATTCTAGTGGTATAAAATCAGTAGCTTAGAGCTTATTTTTAGTATTATAGATTAATCGATTAGCATAGAGCCGTTACATCGTAATAAAGCCATATCTTAAGCAATCTACATCGCGATCCTTAGCATAGTATTACATATAAAAATATAAGTTCTACAATTGCTTTAAATTTAGAGCCAGCCTAATAAGATTTAGGGTTGCTTAGTCACTGCAGGAAAGTCATAATACTTAGCATAGTATTAAACTTAGGGGAACGTAATCCGACTACCCCCCACCAATATTACTAATATTAATAGTAGAGCCTAATTAAGTTACAGAGGACTCCTTTATATACATATTAAGCATAGTATAAGGTAACAGCTTTAATAAAGTAAGGCAGTGGATTATAAATAAGCACTATTAGTTAGGAACAGTCGTATTTACTAGAGTTGCTAAACGCAGTCAAATAGCCACGTATACCTACTCAGCCTTAGATAGAATAATTAAGTACATAATTAGAACTATCTTGCTAGTGTTATTATTTCTTAAACAAGTTAAATAGCAGCCTACACTACTATAATCACGTTCTTATTTCTTAGCTTCTTATAAGCCTTCTATTTAACTAACTAAGTTTCCTAAGGCGCGGCGGTAGGAGTAACTATAGGAGCGTCTATTTTAGATAAGAATCTTAGTATAGAGCATAGGGAGCCATTACCACATATATAGAGCTTAGGTGGCGATTAAGCAGTATTAATTAATAAATCTTGGCAGTAACAAAAGTACGTACACCTCCGTTTTACCGTATAGCAGCCTACAGGGCATACTAGGGTAGGGGGTATTAGTAAACATTATATTTATATAGCTTTTATAAGTAAAATAGGTACCTAAGTAGTGCTGCCTAGATCTTAGCCGCCCTAAAACCATATAAAGGGCAAAAAGAGATTTTCTTAGCTCTTCTTAATCGTCTATAAAATAAGCACAAATTATAAGAAAGAGGTAATTATTTAGGGATATCTAGATATTAATTAAGATGTAAATCTAAGTAAGGGCTAACTATAGCTTCTTTTATACAATATCCTTCTAGTTTATAAATAATTCCTTAATATATAAAACAACTATTATAGGCGCTATTAGAAGGATACCAGACTTAATTAATTTTAGATTTAAGGCTCTATAGAAAATATAGAATTCTAGCCATTATACTACACTAAAGGGGAGGTTTTATATAATAATTAAATTTATAAGTACCTAGTTTAGAATATCCTTATTTAGGGTCTTCTTTAGGACTATAGATTTAATCTCAGTCATATAAACGTCTAACTCTATTACTTCAATATAGAGTTTAGCAAGCCATTAATATACTTCTCCTTTTATATAATTTCCCCAAGCATTATACTTAATTTAATACTTACTAGAAAGGTAGTTCCAAAGGTTAGTTATTAAGGGATAACTATTCTCTTCTATTTTGTCTAGACAGATCCTATAGTAGTATAATAACCGCCCGTTCTTTCTCTTTAGTTTATCCTTATATAGGTTACAGCAATATTTATAGACTAGAGATATCTTTTTACAAGAACTCTAAGTCCTTAAGGACGTAATTAATAGAGTAAGAAGAGATAAATCTAAGTTAGAAGCTATATTATATAAATAGAACCTAAAAAGCAAGGATATTAGTATTAGAATTTTAGTATAGGAATGCCAAGAATAATCGCGATCATAATTAGATTATCGCAATTCTAGGAATTCTTATTAATACGATTATAATTAGATCTAATCGCAATAAGATTAATTATTAAGAGCCCTAATACAACACCTTTCTATAATTATAGCATATAGTATAAGATAGGCTAGTCCAGGTAATTTTTAAAGAAAGTCGTCCTACTACCGTCAATTACGGTAAAGAAAACGTTACTTCAATACCCTACCTATAGAAGTTCTGCTACAGATATAGTTTTAGATTTCTTTAAGAATTCCTTAGCGCTATTAGTCTATTAGTCTAAATAAATAGGTATTAAGGAGCCTATATTTAGAAAACCAGATAAGGGCTTAATAAGCTTAATTAACATTAAACCAATAGCTCTAATATTATCTACTTTATTAAGGCTATATAATATACTATCACCAATATTTACTTCTCTAGGTTTAGTCTAAGCTTTAGAGTATTATATAGAAACATACCAAGCCTAATATCTCCTATTCGTAAGACAAGGACATTTTTTATACTTAGAAAACCATACTAAATATATAACTTATTATAAATAAAACAAACTCTAGTTAAAACCTAAACTACTTATAAGTTAAAGAATATAAAGGGCCTTTAAAACTTACTTCTTTACAAATTATAGCTAGCTTGTAATCTTTAAAGGTAATTAATAGGCTTACTTAAATTTCTCTTAGTATTACATTAATATATAAATACTTATAAATTAAGTAAAGATCCTAGGAGATAAAAGCTTCTTTAAGGGAAATAATATTTAGGTATTTTACTAGTACAAGCGTAATCTAATTCCAGCTTTAGTACATTATAGGTCTCCGTTTAATTACAACTACTATAAATTTAGAGTTATTCTTATACGCAATTACATATAGGCCTACCTAGTCTTTATTAAGTATCTCATAGTACTTTAGCTAAGGGGATTTATTCTATAGAATTAAGGCCTTTAGCTAGGGCAAAGCTAGAAACAAACTTCCAGAGTTAACAGCAATAGGAAGTTTAGGTAGAATATTTCCTCTAGTAAGAAAATATCGTTTTAGAGGTCTAGGTTAATAGGTCTTATTAATTAAAAGCCTAGGGAATAATATAGCTCTACTACCTAAAGCTATATTCTATTATATATCTATAAACAGAGCGTAAAGATAGGATATTTTATATTAATTATATCTATCTAATTATAGAACACAGACATAAATAACTACACCTACCGCTACCGTTTTAACAGTAGCCACACAGCCTTATAATCTTTACGCTTACGGTGTTAAAGCCTAGTTATATCGCATTTAGAATAAAAAAAAGCTCTAGGAATATAATGGTCTGCAGTCCCAAACTAAGTATTAAGCCTCTATTATTTTATAAACCACTCTACACTATATAGGAAGCCGCTAAGTTTTTAATAGTTTAGCTTATCTATCCTTAGGGAAAGAGTAATTATATCGCATAGGTATCTAATATAGAAAACAATCTGTTTACTATATCGTTGGCACTATAAGTAGATATCTTCTTCTCCTTTAAAAACTGCTAAAAGGCCTCTCTCGCTAGTTATCTCACTAGTAAACTCTAGGGGAGACGAGAATAGCTTAGCTAGGGCATATATAACAGCATAACTATTATTTCGGCAATATATAACTCCTTCGCATCTATAGAATCCATTCTTGTAATATAGTAAGTAGTCTAACTCTAGATAGAACGAAGATATAAGCAATACTAAGACTACTCCTTCCCGTTTGGACTTTCCTAAGGGTTAGAATTAAACTACTCTTTAGAGGTTATCTATTTACGTAATATTATTAAGCCCAGGTACTTATCCCACTTTAATATTTAATTAGAAGTAATCTTGCCTTAAACTTCTATCGAGACTATTATATATATCTTGCTATTATTTTTAACCATCTATATAGGAAGAAAGTAAGTTATAGATACTTTTTACCCCCTAGGGCAGAAATTAGGATAGGAATCGGCATAGGAATTAGGACGTTATATTTAGCTAAGGATCCGATATTATAGTCCCTAAAGAAAGGACTATATTAGGAGATTGTTCGGGCTAGATATAATTGCTTTCCTATAAACTAATTCTAATTAGATTGTTATATAGTAGCGCACCATCTAAGTAAGGGCTACTTTCTAGATCTACTTAGGAAAATAAACTTATATAGTTAGCTTAAATATATTACCAAGCGCTAAATCTTATATTAGAGCGGCTAAGGTAGCTCTTACTCTATAAAAGGGTTAGTATAAGCTTTAAGTATTCTTAAAAATACTTATACTTCCCACATATTAATTTCTCTTTCCTACTTATATCCTTCACCTTAATTAGGATTCTATATTTAATAAAGAAGTAAAAGGAGGGAATATAGTATACTAAAACCTATTTTATACACATTATAATTTATAAAGATATATACCTAATTAGTTAAAATTAAAGTAGCGATAACTACTACCTTTTTACCCGATAGCTATAGGTTTCTAAATATTCGTCAATTACCAAATACCTCCTTTAGCAAGGATTCTAGAGCAATTATATTATAGTAGCTATTAGACCTCCAAGCCTTAATAAGCTTTTTAATATCACCAAAAATAGATTTCTTTTCCTTTTACTTTATAAAAAATCTCCTTATAATAGATTTAAATTTCTTACTACACTATATAACGTCCTATAAGTAGAGACCTATACTAAAAACAATTAATCCTCCTAGTAATTTAGTTATTATTCTACTTAAATTAAGTATATCTTATTCTTACTAGAGCTTATACCCACAGTTAAATTAAAGAAATCTTACAATTTATATTCGGAACCTAGAGTTTTCTACAAGAGGATAAGGAACTCTAAAGGAACTACCCCCCTTATCCCACCGCTATTAATACTAAGAATTCTAACCCTATAAGTTAGTAGTTTAATTAGTATAGTAAGGGAGCCAGCTCTATAAAGAATACATTCCAATATAGTAAACTTATATTTAGCACTAAGAGCACCTTTCCTAAATATTTTAACGTAGGTATTATATACCAAATAACCGCAGCTAAGTATATATTGCGGGATACGCACAAGACAGTAAAGGTATATTTTACTAGACTTTAAAGTTAACCAGATAATTCTAGTAGATTAAGCTACACTTATATACAACTCTATAGAGGACGCATTATCGTTTTCCCTAGTCTATTTTTGTAGTTCTCGGAAGTTATAATAGAACTTCTCCTCTACCTTCTAAAATTGCTTTAAGGCAAGCTCTTTAACGTTATAGACTAAATTAAAGGCTTTTAGGCAAGACTATCTATATAGCCGCAGGAGAATTTTAGGTACAAATACTATAATACCTTTAGTAAAAAAAAAGGCCTATTATTAAGGGGGGCTTATAAGGGGCACTATAAGGATAAGCGTCTAAAAAGAGGCTCGAAGCAATATATGTAGTGATATCTTCGTATAATATAACATATTTAACACCCATTTATAAGAAGTTTTAGAGGTGGTTTAGTAATACGCCGTTATAAATTATATACGCTCTTATAGCCATAACGGGATCAAACACTTTAGTAATAGTCTATATTGTATATCTTAAGCAAGCTTAATATAACCCTTTAAGATAGGTAGCTAAGAAAAGCCAATAGGATCGACGGCGAGCATCTCTAGAAAAGTTAATTTCTTTTATAAGCTACTCCTTTAATAGACAAAAGTAGGCCAAGGGCGAGAGCTTCTTATTAATTAGAAAAACGATAATTAAAGGAAACATCGCCCAGACATAAGAATTCGTACTAATAGTTTATATTACTTATTAATTATAAGTTCTATTACTTGTAGAGAATACTAGGATAAGTTTTAGCCGGATATTTTTAGGTAGGTTTGAAAAAATATCTAAAGCGGTCCATTGTACAAGCTAGCCGAGGAGTAGGTCTATACTATTAAAGTCGTTAACAAAAATTATAAGAACACTACACTATAGTAGGATAATACGGGTAAGGGCTACATCGAGCGCTATTTAGGTATTTACGTATAGCTATATAAGCGGATACATTATTATTTTATAGCAAGTCAATGGTGTCTATTTTAGCGGAAGTATAACCTTAATATTTCTATCGGCAAAGAATATAGGGTATTCTATGTATATTGTTGTATTATCTATATATATATTTACTATACCTCCAAATTAATTTCTTTTAGTATTATTATAGGGGAAAAGAAAACATAACGCCGTATCTTTATTTCTACCCGTTTTGCTATAAAAAAAGACTATTAACAGTATCTATAATTATAGTTTCGGAAGTTTATCTACTAAGTGCCGGAAATAACTAGTATCGCTAATTATAAGGCTATTAGAGCCGGCAATCTATAGCTATAAGACATAATTATAGAGAGACATACTTACTATAGATAAAGAGAAAACTAGAACATTTAATATATATATAGTAGGGGTAGTAGTTTTAGGTAAAAATAGAAACTACCTATAGTAACAGCATCCTTATTAGGGCCTCTTACCCTCTAAAGGAAACCCTAACAAGCCATAGATAATTTCAATAATAATTACTATAATTTCCACAACAAACAAGGATATTACTATAGTTCTGCTAGAGTCCGCCTAGAAAATCTAGCCGTTAAAGGGCTAGAAGTTCGACCTACTTAAACTATAGATAACGACTATATACAGTATCTTATTGATATATTTTACATAGAGGGCTACAATAATCTTAATCCAAAGCACTAGGTAAAAGCCTTAATTCACAATAAAGATATTAGTAATATCTTATAGGCGTTAGAGATAACAGTAGAAGAATTTATGTAGTATATTAATATACTAAAGACACTTTCCTATAGAGATAGATTATTTATTTATTTAGAAGGTAGACACTAAATTAAGGTAGTAAAGCAATTTTTTAATACCGAAGAGAGGTAGTAGGCAGTAGACTTCTATTCTTTTAGTTAGTTCCTAAATAATAACTAAGAAATATCTAACTAGGTATAGATCTCCCTAATACCTATAAAGATACTTTTTAAACCAACTATTCCTATTCCCGTCCCTTTTATAATAGCGATATTTATCGCAACTTACGCTATTATAAGTCTCGTAATAATAGATAGTATAATATTTGGATTAATCGGCTTCTACTAAGTAAGAGAAAAGATATACAAATATTAACTAAAAGGAAGGATAAGTCGTTAAGGCGAGCTTTTAATAATCTAATAAAGTTTATTAGTCTCTAGGCAACGTTTAAAATAGGAACCTTATACTATATCCTAATAATAAAATACAATAAGGTATTAGGTATTTCCTATATAGCTAGACGCTAGCTAATCTATATTAGGAGCTTATCTATTATCTAGGATATATTTAAACAACTTAGTTAGAGATCCTTAGAGAACTTTACCCATATTATCTAGACTTAAGAACTATTCGTATAATATAACTACTAGCTCCTATATACTCAAACTATAACTAGGAAGAGATTAAATTACAAATAAAAAATAGTTAGTTATTTCCTATAGTAAGAGATAGATATAGCAGAAGAGGAATATACTAACACGCTATAAATATTAAGGGACGTATTTCTTTACTCCTATCGTTTATAGAAGATACTAAGTATCTAGAGGCTCTAGCAAAGGCTTTAAAGTCCCTATTTCCCATAAATATTAATAAAACTCTCCAGTCCAGCATATATAAAAGCTATTTATATAACACTAGGGCAAAAATTAAGCTTACCGAAGGCTCTTTTCACACTATTAAAGTATCTTAAACTATTACATTTTCTATTACGTATAAAACGATATAGCTAGCTACTATGCGTTACTCTCTACTATTAACTAGAATCCCCTACCTTAAGGACAAAGGAGAGTTAAAACTAAAGGTAATTATTAGCAAACGTATATAGTCTCTATTTACCAGTCTTATATCTAAGCTAGGTTATATATTACTAAAGATAATTAAGCTTTAAAGAGAGAGTCCTAACTAGCAGCTGGTTTATCATTTTCTTAAAAACCACTTCCTAGAAAGGCGCTATTATATTAAACCACAAATTAAGATTATTAAATAAAAAATTTGCGATACTATAAAGGATATCACAGCTTATAGTATATAAAAACCCCTCCCGTCGCTTACCTAAGATACATAAAAGTACCCCATAACTCACCTTTATAGACATCCTTTTAATAAATCTTATTAAATCGACTGAGAATATCTTTATTTAAGATACATCTATAGGCTAGTAGAGAGGGAGCCGGAGTTATATATTAGCTCATTTGCAGTTAAAAGAGATATTTATTTCTCCTTCTTTAGCTACCTAATAATAGAGGTAGAATTTCTCGTATTATTCTTAGAACTTTCCGGTAATACCAATATAAGTACATTTTCCCTATTGTATTTATCCTTTAAAGTCTCTAATACTTTCTCCAATTTATTATCTACCTTTAGCTTACCCTAGCTTGGCTTACCTAACTTAGGCGAACTAGAGTACGTACTAGAGCTAGAGCTAGAGCTAGAGCTAGAGCTAGAGCTAGAGCTAGAGCTAGAGCCAGAGCTAGAGCTAGAGCTAGAGCTAGAGCTAGAGCTAGAGCTAGAGCCAGAGTAAGAGTAAGAGTAGGTGCTAGAGTAAGAGTAAGAGTAAGAGTAGGTGCTAGAGTAAGAGTAAGAGTAAGAGTAGGTGCTAGAGCAAGAGTAAGAGTAAGAGTAGGTACTAGAGCAAGAGTAAGAGCAAGAGCAGGTGCTAGGGCTATAGTAGGGGCGGGTACTAGACTAACTAGGGTCATTATCGCGGCGGCTAGGATACCCTTTAGAGATGTAGGATATTGCTAATCTACTTAGACAAGAAGTAACCTATAGGCCTTTCCTATTCCTATAACTAGATTAATAGAATAATCTAGTAAAAGCTATC
>Ga0193728_1000288_pt1 | contig 23753 bp, 23 predicted proteins | sample U1c1metaG_FD_143037 | JGI IMG/M metagenome (GOLD analysis project Ga0193728, IMG submission 143037) | Soil microbial communities from a riparian zone of the East river system, Colorado, United States - U1c1 | ecosystem: Environmental > Terrestrial > Soil > Riparian zone | place: USA: East River...
CCTCCCAGGTGGCGGATCTCTCCCGCCGCCAGGGGCGGCTGGGTGGCGGCGGCCAGGGCTTCATAACAGCCGGGTTCGACGTCGTCGAGGAGGGCCGAGGTGCTCCGCACGGGAACGGGCTGTTCGGGGTCGAGGTGAAGACGGCTAAGTGCCAGTGGCGACATCATCGACCAGGTGTCGGTTTCGGGCGCCAGGGCGGCCAGGTCGGCGACGGCGGCCCGGCCGGCCCGGGCCTCTCCGGCGTAGGCGCCGTCAATGGTGACCACGGAACGGCCTGACAAGAACGGCGGTAGATCACGGAACGAGGTGGTGATGTCCTCGCTGGCCGATTGGGTCCAGGCGTGCCAGGCCTTGACGACCTCGAGATGACGCCGGTAGGGCCAGACGAACATTCCCGCGTACACCGCGCCGTAAGGGAAAAGGGTGAACTCTAGGGCGGTAACCACTCCGAAGTTCCCGCCCCCGCCGCGCAACGCCCAGAACAAGTCGGGGTCGTCAACCGGCGTCCCCCGCCGAAACCGCCCGTCGGCGGTCACCACCTCGATGGCGGTCACGTGGTTGGCGGCCAGGCCGTGCTTGCGGGCCAGCCAGCTCAGCCCGCCGCCCAGGGTGTAGCCGATGACCCCGACGTTGGGGGACGAGCCGGACAGGGGGAACAGTCCGTGGGAGGTGGCGGCCTGGGCGGCCTCGACCCACAGTGCGCCCGCTTCTACCCGGGCTGTGCGGCGGGTCGGGTCGATGTCGACGCCGCGCATGCGCCGGGTGGACAACAATATGGTGTCTTCCAGCGGGCCCAATAGCCCGGCGTTGTGGCCGGTGCCTTGGGGGGCGACGTGCAGCCCGTGGCGGCGGGCGAACAACACCACCGTGCGCACATCGGCGGCGTCCAGAGGCATCGCTACCACCGCCGGGCGTTGGTCGACCAGGTCCCAGGGCTGGCGGGCGTCATCCCAGCCGGGGTCCGCGGCCGTGACCATCTCGCCCCGCATAGCGGCCGCAAGTTCGCACCATGCGCCGCCAGCCGGCTGGCCAATGGGGCCAACACCTGCCTGGTCAGGCGAGCCGGAGGTGTCTACCAGGTCCGGGTGGTTGCTTGTCACGATGTTCACATTCCTGTGCTGTCCTGCGTCGGCGGGGGGATGGGTGGTTAGCGACGATGAGCCCGCCGGGGTCGACCTCGGCGGGGAGATGGCGCAGCCGGGCGTAGGCGTCGTCGCGGTAGAAGCGGGCGGCATTCGCCGGCGCCGCGGAGAAGTTGTAGTAGAGCGTGCCGACCTGCCCGAGGTACTGCCGGGCGAAGCGCACGGCCATGCTGCCTTCGCCCACCGCCGCCGCGACCCGCTTGACCGAGTTGGCCCGCACGTCTCCGCCCGCGAACACGCCGGGCAGGCTGGTCTCGAGCAGGTAGGGGCCTCTGCCCAGGGCCGCCCAGTTGTTATCGGAGAGCATGGCGCCGTCAAGCCAGACGGTGCGCGGCTCGCCGCCGATCATGGCGAACAGGTAGTGCGTGCGCAGTTCGGTGTGCTCGCCGGTGGGTCGGTCCTCGATGGCCACCGACTCGAGCTGGACGTGATCCGGACCAGGAAGACCCGGTCCGGCATCAGCCTCGGCTTCGACTCCTGTTCGGAGTGGATGTCGGCAACGTTAGGATTCGAAAAATGGACTGTCAAGTCCACTCTGGGCCCGCGGAGTGCGGCGGCCGATCGACGCCTGTCCAACCCTGAACCCGGTGCGCCACGCGGCGTTTCTGGACTTGCAAGTCCATTCTTGTTATCGCATCCTGACAGTGCGTCCGGGCCGAACCGGGCGCTGCGGGCGGCACCACGACCGGTGCCGCCCGGTACCGGGAAGACTAAGGAGCACGCGTATGACGGGGCGGCTTGAAGGCAAGACGGCGCTGGTGACCGGGGCGACCAGCAACATCGGACGCGCGATCGCAGAGGAGTTCGCCGCCGAGGACGCGCACGTGGTCGTCTCCGGGCGCAGCGGGCAGCGTGGCAGCGAGGTCGTGGACGGGATCCGGTCCCGGGGCGGTCGCGCCGAGTTCGTGCAGGCGAATCTGGACGGCAGCCCGGGGGCCTCGCGTGCACTGGCCCAGGAGGCGACCTCGGTGCTGGGCGGGCGTATCGACATCCTGGTCAACAACGCTGGCATCTACCCCGGCGGCGGCACGTCGGCGGTCGACGAGAAAACCTTCGACCAGGTCTACGAGGTGAACGTGAAGGCGCCCTTCTTCCTGACCGCGGCGATCGCGCCGGCCATGGTGGAAGCGGGCGGCGGGGCGATCATCAACCTGGGCTCGTGGATCGCCCGCCTGGGCGTCCGCAGCGCTGCACTGTACAGCTCCACCAAGGGCGCGATGGAGACCCTGACGCGGGCCTGGGCCGCCGAGTTCGGGCCTGAGGGGGTCCGCGTCAACGCCATCTCTCCCGGCGTGGTGCTCGAGAAGGTGCCCGGGCAGATGCACCCGGCCGAGGCGAACATGAACGGAACCGCGGCCGGCCGGATGGGCAGGCCCCAGGAGATCGCGCACGCCGCGGTCTACCTTGCCAGCGACGAGTCCGCCTTCGTCCACGGCATCGTGCTGGACGTCGACGGCGGTCGCACCACCGTGGCCGTCATCGCCCGATAGCCCCGGAAGCCTCCTCGAGACAGTCAGGCGAAGACGTTGCAGGGCGGTGGCACGGCACTTGTGCCGCCGCCGCAAGGGCGAGGAGGCCGACTGGTGCAGGACCCAGGTCATCGACACCGCCGACTCAGCCACAGAGCCCCCTCGACCAGCCCGCTTCACGTGCCGTGACCAATCGCCGCGGCGGAATCCCTAAGGACGACTTCGCCAAGCAGCGCCAGCGAGCCGCGGCCAGATCTTGTACCGCCCCCCAGCACCACCCGCTCAGGCAAGGACCTGTCCCATGCCGGCGCAGAACATACGCCGTCGCTACCCCGTTACCCCCCGCGTGGTCAGCGCCGTCGTCTTGACAGGAGTCGTGTCGTACGCGGTCGTGCACTCGGTGATTGGATCGGTCCTGCCGGAGCTGTAACGCCAACTGCACATCAACCAGGGCGTGGTCTCCTGGGTGATGACCAGCTACCTGCTGTCCGCTTCGGTCTGCACCCTGATCGCAGGCCGACTCGGCGACCGGCACTGCAAGTATCGCCTGCTATTCGCAACCCTGGTCACAGGCCGCCGGATGCCTGATCTGCCGCTTGCCTTTGGCATCGTCCGCGACGAAAGCCCACCCGAGAAGGTCCCCGGCGCTATCAGGCTCACCGCGTCCCTCGCCGCGGTCGGTGGAGGCCTGGGCATCGTGCTCGCCGGCCCGCTGACCGATGCGCTGGGCATCCGCTCGCTGTTCTGGATCGCCGCCATCGTCGCATTACTGGCCGCAATCTGGCGCCCGCGGCCCGCGCTGCGGGCGCCGACCACGTCCTTGTCTCCTCGGAGGCGGGCGCTACGCCGTCGCAGCGTGCACGCCTTCTACGGGAACCTGATCGGCAACCCGACCCTCAAGCCGACCGACCTGCCCGCAAGCATCAAGCTGACCTACCCGGTCGTGTTCGACCACGTCCCCGCCCCCGTCCGGCTTCCCCGGCACGCAGGCGGGGTGTTCGACCTGGTCGCGGCCGGAAAGCTCACGCCGAGGATCGGTGCCCGCTACCCGCTCGCCGACGCCCCGAAGGCCCACGCGGACCTCGCCTCGCGCCGCACCGTCGGCAAGCTGCTGCTCCTGCCGTGACCGCAGACAGGCGGCGGCATCCACGGGCGGCTCAGGGCCATCGGTCACCGGCCCGCGACCGCGGCCGGGCGCTGGTCGGCCAGGCGGTGCAGGTCACTGATCGCGTGGTCGAGCGCGACCCGCAGATGGTAGGACTGCCCGGTCGACTGCAGGATGCCCACACCGCCCTGGATCGCCACCAGCAGCGCCGCCGCCCGCTCGTCCACGTCCACCTCCCGGGGCAGGTGGCCGGCCTCCTGCAGGGCGCGGATGCCCACCGCCAGGTGCTCCTGCCAGCGGCGCATCAGCCCCTCCACGATCGCCCGCGCCCCGGGCGTGCTGCGGCCCAGGTGCTGCGAGAGCGACGCAAGCGGGCACCGGTCGCCCTGCTCCTCGTACCGCTTGATCACCACCTCCCGCCACTGCTGCCAGGCCTCCCACGAGTCCAGGCAGCCCAGGTAGGGCTGCTGGTCCTCCAGGACCTGCTCGGCCTCGAACCGGGCGACCGCGAGCAGCAGGTCCTCCTTACCCCCGCGGAAGTAGTGGAACAGCTGGCTCTTGCTCGTGTGAGTGCGGGCCATCACCTCGTCGAGGGTGGTCTGGTCGATGCCCCTCTCACGCAGCGCCAACGCCGCGCCCTCGACGATGCGGTCCCGGGTCGCCCGGCCCTTGGCCGTCAGCTCCTTGCCCATGGCGCCTCCCTCGAACTGGACTATATAGTCCACTATACTCCGGGGCGGGACCCGCGGCGCGTACCACTAACGGACGCTGTCATCGACCGGCGCCGGGCCAGCGGAGGTCGCTTCGAGCGTTTGTCCATGAGGGCCGGGACAGCGCGGGTCCAGGCGGGATCTGTGTTACCCCCGGACAACGACAACACGCTCAGTAGGCGGAGAGGCCGGCTCGCTGCCCTGGACGCGCCGTCCCCGGGCCGCGCAGCTGCTCGCCGACCTGGCCAATCCTGATCGCGGCTTTGACGCCGCGGTGATCGGTGAGCCGCAGCGGGCGTTCTACGGCAACCAGTACAGCCTGACCATGCCCGTGTTCACCCACTACGGGGTGCAGCTGTGGGTCCCCGGAGTCGGCGGCCCGATCGACCCCGACTCCGAGGCCCACGACCTGATCATGTCGGTGTTCGGCGGCATGTCCAAAGGCGAGCGGAACCGCATCAGGCTCCGGGTCCGCGCCGCCATGGCCGCCCAGGCCGCGGTCGAGGGCCGGTTCCTCGGCGGCCGGCCGCCCTACGGCTACCGCATCGCCGGCGCCGGACCGCACCGAACCCCGCCAAGGCCGCCCGACGGCAGGCGCCTCCACAAGCTCGAACCCGACCCGCAGGTCGCCCGGGTGGTCCGGTGGAGCTTCCGCGAGTACCTCGCCGGGCGCGGCCTGTTCGCCATCGCCGAGGGACTCACCCGCGACCGGGTCCCCTCCCCATCCCAGCAGCGCATCGGGCCGGGTGGGGTCATATGGGTGCCATAGCCGCCAGCCATCCGCGAGCGCGCCGGCGCGGTGACCCCTTGCCAGCACGCCCGGGTCTTCCCCCGTCGAGGACCCGCCGACCAGCACCGCCATCCGTGTAATGCCCGCTGGCCGCGGCCGCGACGACCGCGGCCAGCGCCTCGTCGTGCGCCCGGCGGGCATACGGCGGCAGTGCAGGCAGCCCCGCTGCCCCAGCGCCGATGGCATCGACAGGCTTGTGGACTTCCAGCGCGAACGGATTCAGCCCGGCGATCGGGTGGCCCGGAGACGCTTCACCCGCGCGCTTGGCCGCGTCGGCCGCCACCAGTTGCTCCCACACCTGAAGTGCCGGGGCGACCTGCCCGGCCAGGCGGGCCAGCTCCCGGGCCACCGCATCGACCCTTGCGGCGTCGCGGGGCAGCGCCTTGCCCGTCGCCCAGTCACCCACCGTGGACGGGGCCACGCCGGCGGCCCTGCCGAGCGAAGCCTGAGACAGGCGGGCACCGGGCATCGCCGCGGCCGCGTCCCATAGCCGCGCGAGGTCGGCCAGCACGACCGAGTCCCGGCCAGGACCAGCGTGGGGACGGAACGGCGTGCCCGCCACTGCCTGCCTCCCGTCCGGCCGCCGGCTCCGGATCATCCGGATGCGCGGCCCTGGCCAGCAGGGTAGCCGCCCCGGCGGCGTCCGGATCCGGGCCGGATCTCTTCTGCCCCGCCGCGCGGTGGGCTTGGCGCGTCCTGGTGGCTCGGTTACCACGCTCATCTCATCCAGCTCTGACCCGCTGCTCGTCCGCGCAGGACCCGCCATGTTTGGGGATGATCCGGGCTTCCCCCTCAAACCGTGGAGACTTCGGTTGTGGTGATCTTTGGTCGGAGGGTGCTCGCCTGCTCCTGCCCGCGGCTGGCGGGGGCAGGCTGGGCCTGGAGAAGATCATCGCACGCAAAGCCATGTACAGACCGGGCCGCCGGCGACCTGGCGCATGCCCCGAGCGGATGAGTCTCCCCGCGAATCTGCTCAGGTGGCAATCGTTCTCGGCACCCACAACGTCCGGCAGCTTGAAGCCTCGGCCACCCGGGACACTCGCGCCCGCCGCATAAGCACATGTCAGCCCCCGGCTGGTGTTCGCTGCCGCGATCGGGCCGAGGCTATTTTCCGGTTAGCCGAGGGCTTCCGTTTACTGCTGAAGACAGCGAAAGCCATGCCATTCCGTACAGCTGGCGAAGCTAGATTGGATGCGTGGAATCAAGGTTAGGTCTCGAGGAAGATCATTCTGGGGGCAATCTGGCTGGCAGGATGCCGCCAGCGGCCTTCGTTGATGAGGCCGTCGAGGACGGGCCGACGCTTGATCCGCTCACGACAGAGGTCGTCCGGCGTGCCGAGCACCGCCGCGACGCTTACCTGCTCGGCTCTCGCTGCGCGCCGACAACGCTTTGTGGCCCTTGCCGCCGAGCACAAGGCGGCAGTGGATGAGACAGCAGCAGTTACCATTGTGCCACGCTACGTCACGCACATCCGCAACCGTGACCACAGTCATACCCCTGCGCCAGTAGCTAGTGCACGTCCCAGGGGTTGATCAGTTCGACGCCCATACCGGCGAAGTCGCTGGTGTTACGAGTGGCAACGGCCATGCCGCGCGACGCGGCAACTGCGGCGATCATGGCGTCGACTGGTTTGCTGACCTCGCGGCCAATCCTCTTTCTGGCTGCCATGATCGTGGGCAGCGCGCGAGCGGCCTGCTCGTCGTAGCTGTAGCTGCGTTCCCGAGCGCGAGTGATCAACCCCTCGACGTGGATGGTGAGAAAGTCCTTGCGCCGGCCGTCGGGCAAGAGCGCCAGCCCGGTTAGCAACTCACCGATCGTGATTGTGCTGATCGCCGCCTCGTGGCGGTGCGCGCGCAGCCATGCCACGACGCCCGGATCCGATGCCGGGCGCATCGTCTCGGACCAGACGTTGGTGTCGACGAGAATCACTCGAAGGTGACGGTCTCGCGGGATTCGCCGCCACGATCAGGCACCGGCAGTGACTTGCCTAGCGGCACCGATGCCATCTCGTCCAGCCACCAGGACACGAAATCCTCGTCTGCCGCGATGGCCTCCTCCAGGATGACGCGAGCCTCGGCCTCCACCGACCGGCCATGCGCGGCGGCGCGGCGGCGCAGGGCCGGCTTCAACGACTCCGGCAGGTTCCGGATCAGCAGGCTGTCGCTCATGGATAGCAATGATATCACTGAGGTTCACCCCGTGTCGCCCGGCGCGCCGGGCCAAACCGCCCCGCCATTTTCTCTCCGGGCTCGCCGTGCTCGCCGGCGGCCCGCGGTCATCACCGCGACCCAGGCCGGGGCGCCTTCAACGCCAAAGCCAAAGACGAGCCGGGCTGGACACTTCGCTGCCCGAGCTGGCGCGACGGCTTCCCCGCCACCTACACCGCACCTCGTCGCCCACAGCCAAAGCGCGCATCGGTGATTGGCTGGTCTGGCGGCGCGCGGGGAACGGCGGTCCGGCGGCGGTGTTGCCTGGCAGGCCCGTCGGGAGGTCCGCGTAAAAATGGGAACTCGATCCGCTGCGCAGTCACGTGCAGCGAACCGCGCGAGCACAGCCGCTGCTGGGCATCCCGGTCTTCGCCAGCCGAGCTTCGTCATGGTGAGCGATGCCCGCTCAAACTCGTCGGCGAGGTCGGCGGGCACGCGGCGGTAGGACCAAGGACGCCCAGCACCTGAGCGCAGAAGACGTCTCGGCCTATTGACAACCAGATTATAACTTTAGTAGTTATCACATATGGTGGCCGAGTCCGACACGTTGCTGACCGAGTTGTCGGCTGGGATCAGCCGGGGTTCGCCCGTACCACTGCACCATCAGCTCCGCCAGTTGCTTCAGGACCAGATCGAGCGCGGTAGCTTGCGTCCGGGTCAGCAGATCCCGCACGAACGTCAGTACGCCGAGCATCTCGGCATCAGTCTCGCGCCCGTGCGGCAGGCGCTGCTGGATCTGGTCCGGCAGGGTTACCTGCACCGGGTCCGCGGCAAAGGCACCTTCGTCCGCGACGACAAGGTGATCGAGAAGGTCAGCTTGCTCGGCAGCTTCACCGACTCGCTGCGGAGCCAGGGGCTGGAGCCAACCTTCACCGTGACCTGCGCGGAGCTACAGGCACCACCGCCGGCGGTGCGCGCCGCGTTCGACGGCAAGCCGCGACGGCTCTTCCGGCTGGACCGGCTGGCCTCGGTGACGGACAGCCCGCTCGCGCTGCTCACCGCCTGGCTGGACCTGGAGCGGTTCCCCGGCCTGGACGAGCAGGACTTCGCCGCCGTTCCGCTGTACTCGACCCTGGAGAGCCGCTACGGCGTGCAACTCGGCCGGGCGCTCAGCACCATCGAGGTCGTCCAGGTCAGGGACGACGAAGCGGCTCTGCTCCAGCTGACTCCGGGCGCCTCGGCCCTGCAGGTCCAGGGCACGACGTTCGACCAGGATGACCGTGCGACAGAGGTGTCGCGCGTGCTGTACCGGGCTGACCGATTCACCTTCTCGCTGGAGAGCTACCGCGTCGGCGGCCGGCTCACGCATGTCATCGGCTCCGCATCCGATGGCGCCTCGTCCCCCGTAGACCCGGCCGTCGCCGGGCAAGTGCGCAGGAAGTGATCCGTATGACATCGACACCTGCACGTCCGACAGGAGCGACGCAAGACTTCAACTTCACCCGCAACGCGACCGGTCTGGTTCGCGAAGTGTCCATGACCGATGCGCTGATCATGAACACGCTCGGGATGAACGTCGCCGTCGGCTCCGTGTTGCTGCTCCAGCAGGCCCCGGCGATCTTCCCCGGCGGCAACCTGGTCCTGGCCGTGATCATCGGCACCGTGATCATGGCGTTCACGCTGCTGTGGGTGTACTCGGAGTTCTCCGCGGCCATGCCCAGATCCGGCGGGGACTACGTCTTCGTCAGCCGGGCCCTGCATCCGTTCCTCGGCTGGCTGCTGTCCTGGAGCCAGGGGGTCTGGCTGATCTTCTTCTGGATCGGCTTCAACGCCTGGTTCGCGCTGATATCGGCGGCACCGACCGCCATGATCACCATCGGCAGCGTGACCGGCAGCCACGGCTGGATCACCGCGGCGGGCGACCTGACCGCCAAGTACGACTTCCTCGGCATCCACATGCAGTGGTACGTCTTCCTGTTCGGCACGCTGCTGAACGTCCTGTTCGCGCTGCTGCTGATCTTCGGCGGCCGGGTGTACTGGCGAGTCCAGAAGTGGCTCTTCCTGCTCGCCGGCATCGCGATCCTGCTGATGGTCGGCCTGCTGATCGTGCGCGGCACCAACATCGGCGCGTCCTGGGACACGTTCGCGGCGAAAAACGGCACGCTGAAGTACGGCCAGGTCATCGCGGCAGCGCAGAAGGCCGGATTCCACGGCGCCAACGCTGGTTTCAGCTTCAGCGACACCATCCTGCTGCTGCCCTGGGTGTTCTTCGTCGTGGGGTACGCGCAGGGCTCGGCGCAGATCGGCGGCGAGGTCAAGCGGGCCAACCGGTCGCAGTACTTCGCGATGGTGGGCGGCGTCCTCATCAACGGGCTGGTCCTGGCCGTGATCGTGCTACTCGCGACGCACGCCGTGGGCACGAGTTGGCTGCGCAGCGTCGACTACCTCGCCGCCGCCGACCCGGCCAAACTCGGCCTGCCCGGCGGGCTCCCGCCTGGCGTCAACTTCCTGACCGCCCTGATGACGCACAACGTGATCCTGCTGGCGCTGCTCGGCATCGGCTTCGTCATCTGGGCCCTGATGGGAACGCCCCTATCCGAGCTGCAGGCGACCCGCTACATGCTGGCGTGGGGGCTGGACCGCAGCGGCCCGCAGGCACTGGCGAAGGTCAACGACCGGGTGCACACCCCCGTCACCGCCATCGTGTTCTGCACCGTGACCGGCGAACTCGCCCTGCTGGCGCTGATCAACATCGCGCAGGCGAGCCTGCTCGGGGCGCTGCTGGCCCAGATCGCCGCGTTCATCCTGGTGTCGGCGGCGGGCATCGCGTTCCCGTACCGGCTCAAGGACGTCTGGGAGTCGGCCGGCGGCCGGCAGTTCCTGGGCATCCCGACCGTCGCGCTCGCGGGCGCCGGCGGAGTGCTCGCGCTGGGCGGCCTGATGGTGATGTTCATCTTCAACAAGTCGATCAGCACCGAGTTCGCCGTGACCGCGCACATGTCGGTGGAGTTCATGCTGGGCGTCGTCGCCGCGGGCATCCTCTGGTACATCGGCGCTCTTATCTACAACCGGCGGCGCGGTGTCAACATGAACCTCGCCTACAAGGAAATCCCCCCGGAGTAATGCGCATGTCTCTGCTCCCAGCACGCGGGAGTGACCGGTGAGGCCGGCTTACGCCAATGCGGCGGCCGCCGGCGTCCGGCCGGTCGTCATCATCGGCAACCTGACCATCGACGACGTAATCCAGGCCGACGGCAGCAGCCAGATGGGCACGCTCGGCGGCAACACCGTGCACGCCGCGGCGGCCGCGCTGACCTGGACGCGTGCGGTCGGCGTGGTCGCCCGCTGCGGGGCCGACTTCCCCGCGGGGGCGATCGACCGGCTCCGCGCGGCTGGCGCGGACACCATCGGCGTCCGCTCGATTGACGGTCCGACAGTCCGGAACTGGGTTATCTACGAAGCAGACGGCACGCGGCACTGGGTGTACCGGACGCCGCGCGAGCGCAGCTCGCAGGTGGCGCCGCGCCCCGGTGACATCCCGGACACCTGGCTCGGCCAGGTGCTGGCGCCGGTCGTGCACGTCGCCGCGATGCCGCTCGCCGCCGCGACCGCGATCGTCCGCTCCATACGCGAGCGGGCCAGCGACGCGATCATCACGCTGGACACGCACGAAGACTGGCCGCCAGGCCCGGCGGCGATCGACGCGGCCCGGCTGGTCGACGTGTTCCTGCCCTCGCGCGAGGAACTGGCCGCGCTGCTGGGCTATGACGAGCCGGAGCGCGCGGCCGCCGAGCTCACCGCGGCGGGCGCGGCCTGCGTCGTCGTCAAGCTCGGCGCGGACGGTGCGCTGGTAGCGGTGCCGGGCCGCCCGCCGGTGCACGTGCTCGCCAGCCCGGTCGCCGTCGTCGACCCGACCGGTGCCGGGGACAGCTTCTGCGGCGCGTTCGCCGCCGGACTCGCGCTTGGCGAGGACGCCGCCTCGGCCGCGCGCCGCGGCTGCGCCACGGCCGCCGCCGCGATTGGCGCCGTCGGGTCCCTCCGGCTGCTCGGCCGGGGCGCGATCGCCCGCGACCTGCTGGCCGGCCGCCCGGCCTGGGCGGCTGGATCCGCGAGCCCGGCCAACGGCATCAGTCTGGCTGGCCACGTTCCCGGCCGGATAAGCCGTGACAACGGTGCGCCGGTCGCGGTCGGTGAGCCCAGCCCCGGCGGTGCGCTCAGCTCGGGCGAGGGGCCGGTCGCGGACGATGCGTACGGCATTGAGGTCATGCGCCGCGAGATCGCGATGATTCCGGATGTCATCGCAGCGGGCCTCGCCGATCCCGGCGGGCACGTGCGCGAGCTGGCGGACTGGCTGGCCGGCCGGGGGATCGAGCACCTGTACCTGACCGGATGCGGCGACTCGGCGTTCGCCGGGCTCGCGGCCACCCTGGCGTTCCGGCGGCACAGCCGGCTGCGCGTGCATGCGCTGCACGCGCTCGACCTCGCCCGGTACGAGGCCCGGTACCTGCCGCCCGCCAGCGCGGTGCTGGCGATCTCGTTCTCCGGCCAGGTCGGCCGCACGACGGAGGCCGCAGTGCAAGCCACCGCATTCGGCCATCCGGCGATCGCGCTGACGGGCAACGCCGGCGGGCGGCTGGCCGCCGCCGCCGACCGGATCCTGCCCGTCGACGTGCCGACGCTCGGCTTCTCGCCCGGCACCAGCACCTACATCGGCATGCTCTGCACGCTCATCGAGCTTGCGCTGCAGACCGGACGCGGTCCGGCCGGCCAGGCGATCCTGGCTGCGCGCGACCAGCTGCCCGGCCAGGCCGCCAAGACGCTCGACTGGTGCGACGGCCCGGCCGCCGAGCTCGCGGCCCGGATGGCGTCCGCGCGGTTCGCGACGTTCCTCGGCGCCGGGCCGAACGAGGCGACGGCGCGGTTCGGGGCCGCGAAGCTCTTCGAGGGGTCGCAGCAGATCGGGGTCGCCACGAACGTGGAGGAGTGGGCGCACGAGGAATACTTCATTACCAGGCCGGGGGATCCGGTCGTCGTCGTCGCGCCGACCGGGTCCGGCCTCGACCGCGCCTGGGAGATCCTGTCGGAGCTGCAGTTCATCGGGGCCGACGCGACGGTCGTATCGGACGCTGAGCCGCCGGGGCTGGCTGGGCCGGCGGGGCCGGTCGGGCCTCCTGGGCTGGTCGGGCGCGCCGGGCCGGTCGGGCACCTGAGGCTGGCCTCCGGCGCGCCGGAGGAGCTCAGCCCGGTGCTGGCCGCGCTGCCGATGGCGCAGCTCGGTTTCCATCTCGCCCGGCAGGCGGGCAAGCGCAGCTACAACTTCCCGAGCGAAGAGGCTAAGGCTGAGCATTACGACACGATTCATCGCGTGACGCTCGGGGAGCCAGCATGACCGACAGGACACCGGTTGCGGACATCACCGAGGAAGCCCGGCAGGTTCTGGCGCAGTGCCGGGCCGGGAACGTCACCGCGCGGCTGATCGGCGGCCTGGCCGTCGCGTGGCATCAGCACTGGCCGACGCCGGCGGCGTTGCAGCGCTCCTGCGGCGACATCGACATCGTGATCGGCCGCAAGGAAGGCCGCGCGGCTCGGGGCGTCCTGACCCAGCTGGGCTACGTGCCGAACGAGGGCTTCAACGCGCTGCACGGTGACCGGCGGCTGCTGTTCTATGACCAGGCCAACGGCCGGCAGATCGACGTGTTCATCGGCACCTTCGCCATGTGCCAGACGCTCGATCTGTCCGGCCGGCTGGGCATTCATCCCGACACCCTGGGCATCGCCGACCTGCTGCTGACCAAGCTGCAGATCGTCGAGATCAACGCCAAGGACCTGACCGACGCGATCCAGCTCCTGCGCAATCACGCGGTGAGCCGCGCGGACAGGCCGGGGACCGACGAGCTGTCGCTGGACCGGCTGTGCGCGGTGACCAGCGGCGACTGGGGCTGGTACACCACGCTGAGCGACAACCTGGCCAAGGTGGCCGCGTTCGCGCCGGACAAGCTTTCCGAGCCGGAACGGGCTGGCGTCTCAGCCCGGATTACTGACATTCAGCAGGCGATTGACCAGGCGGGCAAGTCGCTGCGGTGGAAGGCCCGCGCCCGCATCGGGCGGCATTCGCCCTGGTACGAACTCCCCGAGGAAGTCGCAGGCACCCGTCATGGCTGACCGCAAGATCTACTTCGCGACCGACATCCACGGCTCCGAGGTGTGCCTGAAGAAATTTCTCAACGCGGCCAAGTTCTACGGCTGCGACACGATCATCATGGGCGGCGACATCACCGGCAAGATGATCGTGCCGATCGTGGACCGCGGCCAGGGCCTGCACACCGCGACGTTGTACGGGCGCAAGCTCGAAGTCAATGCCGAGGGAATGGCGAAGCTCCGCAAGACGATCACCGACGCCGGGTACTACGCCTACGAGACCACCCCGGGGGAGATGGAGCAGCTCAATGCCGATCCGGCGGCGGTCACGGAGCTGTTCACCAAGCTGATGCACGAAACCCTCGGCCGCTGGCTGCAGATGGCCGAGGACAAGCTGGCCGGCAGCGGCGTGCGGTGTTTCTTCGCGCCCGGGAACGACGACCCGGCGTTCGTGGATGACATCCTGCGGTCCTCCGCGTTCGTGATCAACCCGGAAGAGGGGCTGGTCGATCTCGGCGACGGGGTCACGATGATCAGCGTCGGCTACTCCAACCAGACGCCGTGGGATTCGCCGCGAGAACTGCCCGAGGATCAGCTCGCCGCCTATATCGGCGAGCGGGCGGAGTCACTCGGCAATACCGACCGGGTGATTTTCAACTTCCACGTGCCGCCGCTGGACACTCCGATCGACCAGGCTGTCCTGCTGGACCCGGAATTCCGTCCGATCATGAAGGGCGGCATGCCGGTGATCTCCGGCGTCGGGTCGAGCGCCGTCCGGGCGGCGCTGGAGAAGTACCAGCCCATGATGAGCCTGCACGGGCACATCCACGAATCGCGCGGCGAGGCCCGGATCGGCCGGACGCTGGCGATCAACCCCGGCAGTGAATATTCGGAAGGCGTGCTGCGCGGCGCCATCATCACGTTGTCCGGAAAGAAGGGCGTGCGTGGCTACCAACTCGTCGCCGGCTGAGGTTTCCTTCGCGGACGCGGACGCGGACGCCGATCCGGTCGGCGGGGCGTCGGCGGAGCTGGTCGTTGCCGTCATCGGATCTGCGCGGCTATCACCGCCTGATCCGCGCTGCGCGCTCGCCGAGCAGCTGGGCGCGGCCATCGCGGCGAAGAGGTGGGCCACGATGACGGGCGGCTACGGCGGCCTGATGGCGGTCGCATCCCAGGCGGCCGCCGAGGCCGGCGGGAAGGTCATCGGCCTGCCCATGTCGGGCTGGACGGGCCTGCAGCCCAACCAGTGGAACGACGAGCTGCGCTGGTCGGACACGTACGCGGAGCGGCTGGCGCATCTGATGGCCGCCGAAGTCGTCGTGGCCCTGGACGGCGGCATCGGCACGCTGTCCGAGGCCGCCGTCGTCTGGGCGGCGCTGCAGACCGAGCCCGATGCGGCTGACCTTGTCTTTCTCGGTGAGGGCTGGCCGCCTGTCCTCCAGTCGCTGGCTTCGCATCTCGTCGTCGACGACCGGGACCTCGCGCTGGTCACCGTCTGCACGGACTCGCAGCAGGTCATCGCTCACATCGAGCAGACCCGGTCACGCCAGCAGCGCACCGCCCGCCCGCTGGGATAGCGGCCCCGCACACACCCCCGGCGGCTGAGCAGAAGGAGGCCCAGGTCATGGAGCCAGAGTTCGGATTCGCGGCGGCGCGGCAGGTCGTGGACGAGGCCGTTCGCGAAGCCACCCGCCTGGAGGTGCGGATCTCCGTGGCCGTGGCCGACGAGGCCGGGGCGCTGCTGGCCTTCGCGCGCATGGACGGCGCGACCCGGCTGTCGTCCCGGACGGCCGCGGACAAGACGCAGACCGTCATCCTGACCGGCAAGGCGACGCTGGACCTCGGCCGGGAGTGGCGCGCGGACCTTGGCGAGGAGCCGGAACTCTTCTACGGGATGATCGCGCGGCCCGACGTCGTGCCGTTCGGGGGCGGAGTGCCGGTGCGCATCTCCGGGCGGCTGGCCGGCGCGGTCGCAGTGTCGGGGGCGACCAGCATCCAGGACCACGAGATCGCCGAGCGAGCCGCGCTGGCGATCACCGCCCAGCGACAGGAGCCGACCCCATGACCGATGCGAACGCGCTGCCGCCGCAGCCGGATGCCGGACCGTCCGCTGAGCTGGCCGACGGGACGCAGCCCGATGCTGGGACGCGAATCGAAACCGCCGTGGCGGACTACACCGAGAGCGTGGTGCCCGCCAGCGCCCGGCGATCGAACTTCCGCATGCTCCTGACCTTCGGCTCGATGCAGCTGGTCTTCGGTGCGGTGCTGGTCGGGTACGACGCCCGGTTCGAAGGTCTCAGCCTGACCAAGCTGACCGTGGCCATGGCCATCGCGGCGGTCACGATGACGGTGTACTGCATCGGATCAGCGAACGTCGGCGCCGTCGTCGGGCAGACGCACGCGGTCACGACGCGCGGCGTGTTCGGTACCCTCGGCAGCGCGCTGGTGTCGCTGCTGCTGGTGATCGACGGGATGGGCTTCTACCTCTTCACGGTGCTGCTGGTGATTACCCTCGGCCAGGCGCTGCTCGGAACGATCGCCGCGGTGTCGACGGTGACCGCGCTGCTGGCGTTCGTGATGATCGTCAACAACTACTTCGGGTTCACCGGGCTACAGCGGTTCGCCCAGTTCGTCGCCGTGCCCGTGGTCATCCTGTGGGGTCTGTACGCCACCATCAAGGCCTTCACGTCCGTCTCCGGTCACGCTCTCTCGACGATCCCGCACACGGCCAGTCCCGCGTCGCTCTTCTTCGTCGTCGGGGCGATGGTGGGCCTGTCGACCTGGGGCAACGAGCCGGATGTGTTTCGCTACGCCAAACCGGGCCGCGCGTCCTGGTGGAACATCCCGACGCTGGCCATCCCGTATGCCCTGGGCGCGTTCCTCTTCCCGATCATGGGCTACATGATCGCGACGCTCGCCGACCAGCCGGACTTCGCGCCGAGCATTAAGTACTTCGCGAGCTTCACGCTGTTCGGCCTCGGCGCGCTGATGATGATCGTGCTGCTGGTCAACCAGTGGGCCGTGCAGGACGGCAACCTGTACATCGCGATCAACGGAGCGCAGAACCTGCTGTCCCGGATCCCGCGCTGGCGCCGTCAGTACACCGTCCTCGGCCTGGGCCTGCTGGCCGCGGGACTGACCTTCATCCTGCCCAATCTGACCAAGACCTTTAACATCGTCACCGGCATCGGCGCGGTCACGGTGCCGGTGGCCAGCACCATCATGGCGGTGGACGTCTTCGTCTTCCCGCGCCTCTTCGGGTTCCGCAGGCCGCTGCACCGGGTCGCCACCTGGCATGAGCTGGCCTTCGCGAACTGGCCGGGGATCGTGGCGCTGCTAGCCGGTACCGCCGTCGGCGCGTTCACCGGCGGCCTCGTTCCCGGCACGAGCGGTTTCGGCAAGACCTACATCGGTTTCCCGGCGTTGCAGGCCTGGGCTACCGGTGCGGTCGTCTACCTGATCCTCGGCTGGGTCGTCGCCCTGGCCGCGAAGCCGCGGGCTCGGGCGTTGCTCGGTTACTCGGCTCTGGACGAGGCGGCCGACGAGGCTGCAGTCTCGAGCGCCGCCGGCTGAGCACCATGACCGCAGACCTGCTCATCCGGGCCGCCCGCGCCGTCACCGGCGACGGTCTGGCAGCCGAGCGGCCGCTGGCCGTCGCGGTCACGAGCGGTCGGATCGCCGCGGTGGAGCCACTCGACGGGACGACGCTGACCGGCCGGGACGTGCTGGACCTCGACGCGAGCGTCGTTCTCATGCCGGGCCTGGTCGACTCGCACGTGCACGTCTGCGAGCCGGGCAATACCGAGTGGGAGGGTTTCGCGACGGCGACCAGGGCGGCCGCGGCTGGGGGGATCACGACGCTGGTCGACATGCCGCTCGACAGCGTCCCGACCACGGTGGGCGTCGATGCCCTCGCGGTCAAACGGCAGGCCGCGGCCGGCCAGTGCCTTGTGGACGTCGCGTTCTGGGGTGGTGTCGTTCCCGGCAACGCGGGTGAGCTGGAGCCGATGGCGCGAGCGGGCGTAACGGGGTTCAAGTGCTTCCTGGCCGATTCCGGCTCGCCTGACTTCCCGCCCGTGAGGGTCCGCGAGCTGACGTCGGCCCTGGGGACGGCGGCCGGGCTCGGTCTGCCTGTGCTGGTGCACGCCGAGAGCGCGGAGGCTGCCACTGCGCTCTCGGCGGCCGCCCCCGCCGGGAACGTCGGAGGACCGGGCCGGAGCTATGCCCAGTTCCTGGCAATGCACCCGCGCGGCCTGGAGAACCTGGCGGTCGCGCAGGTCATCGAGGCGGCGCGGGTGACCGGCGGGCATGCACACATCGTGCACCTGTCCAGTTCGGATGCGATCGCGATGATCGCTTCCGCGCAGCGCGAGGGAGTCCGGATCACGGCTGAGACCTGCCCGCATTATCTGACTCTGGCCGCCGAGGAGATTCGCGACGACGACACGGCGGCCAAGTGCTGCCCGCCGGTGCGCGAGGGGACGAACCGGGAACTGCTCTGGACCGGCCTGCGCGCGGGGACGCTCAGCCTGATCGTGTCCGATCACTCGCCGTGCACGACGGAGATGAAGGCCGTCGACACCGGCGATTTCGATGCGGCGTGGGGTGGTATCTCCTCGCTTCAGCTCGGCTTGCCGCTGGTCTGGACCCAGGCCCGCAGCCGCGGGTTCGGCCTTACGCACGTCGCGGCGTGGATGGCGGCCGCGCCTGCTCGGCTGGCTGGGCTGACGGGCAAGGGCAGGATCGCGCCGGGGTACGAAGCCGACTTCTGCGTCGTCGCCCCGGACGAGTCGTTCGTGGTGGAACCGGGTCAGCTGCATCACAAGCACCCGGCCGCTACGCCGTACGCGGGCCGCGAATTGTTCGGAGTAGTGCGGGCCACGATCGCGCGCGGCGTTCCGGTCGATCCCCTCCGGCCTGCGGGGCGTCTGCTGGCCCGGCCGTCCGACCTCTGACGGGAGTCTCTGTTGAAGATCATCCTGGTGAACGTCAATACCAGCGAGTCGATGACGGAGGTGATCGCGGCCGGGGCCAGGAAGTATGCCTCGCCGGGCACGCAGACCGTTGCGCTGCGGCCGTCTTTCGGCCCGGAAGCGGTCGACTGCAACTTCGAGAGTTATCTGTCCGCGGTCGGGGTGATGGACCGGGTGCTGGCCTACAACGAGCCCTACGACGCCGTCGTGCTCGCGGGCTTCGGCGAGCACGGGCGGGATGGCCTGCAAGAGCTCATCGGGCAGCCGGTGATCGAGATCTGCGAGGCGTCGGCGTACGCGGCGATGCTCATAGCGCGAAGTTTCTCGGTCGTGACGACCTTGCAGCGCTCGGTGTCGGCGATCGAGGACCGGCTCAGGCTGGCCGGGGTGGCCGGGCGGTGCGCCTCGGTACGCGCCAGCGGCATGAGCACGCTGGAGGTCGATGCCGATCCGCCCGGTGCCATCCGTGGCATCGTCGAGCAGGCCAGGATTGCCGTCACGCAGGACCACGCCGAGGCCATCTGCCTTGGTTGCGCGGGTATGGCCGGGCTGGAGGAAGCCATCACCAACGAACTGGGCATTCCGGTGGTGGACGGGATCGGCGCGGCCGTCCGGCTTGCTGAGGCCGTCGTTGGCCTGGGGCTGAAGACCAGCAAGGTCTGTACGTACGCGGCGCCCGAGCCGAAAGTGATCACTGGCTGGCCGTTGTCGCCGCCTGGCGGGCGGCTGTCACCGCCTGCCGGGCGGCCGACAGCACCTGCCGGGCCGCTCGCGGGCGCGGGCGAAGCGGGCGAGCCGGGCCTGGCGGGCAGCCGGCCATGACACCGGTCGTGGACCTTGCCTCTCGCTGGCTCGGCGCTAGCGTGGTGGCCGCGAGCGATGAATCCTTCGGCGAGAAGGAGAACCTGCTGACGCCTTCGCCGGCTGCCTTCGAGCCGGGGCGCTACGGGCACCGCGGCGAGATCGTGGACGGCTGGGAGACCAGGCGCCGCCGGGAAGGCGGTCATGACTGGGCGATCATCCGGCTCGGCGCGCCGGGCATCATCACCTCGGTGGACGTCGATACCAGCTTCTTCACCGGGAACTACCCGCAGTTTGTGAGTGTCGACGCGTGCGGATGCGAGGGCTACCGGAGCCCGGCTGAGCTGTCCGCCCCGGAAGCCGGCTGGGAAACCATCGTGGCGAAGTCGGCTCTGACCGGCGACAGCCACAACGTGTTCACCGTGACCGATCCGCGCCGATTCACGCACGTCAGGCTGTCGGCTTACCCTGACGGCGGCATCGCCAGGCTCCGGGTCTACGGCGAAATCGTTCCTGACCCGCGCGGCCTGGAGGAGCTGACCATCGACCTGGCCAGCCAGGAGTACGGGGGAGCGGTGGTCGCCAGTAGCGACAACTTCTACACTTCGGCCAGCGCGCTGAACCGTCCGGATCGCGCCCGCACCATGGGGGAGGGGTGGGAGACGCAACGGCGCCGCGACGCCGGTCACGACTTCGCGGTGGTCCGGCTGGCCTTCGCCGGCCGGCTGCGGAGGGTAGTTATCGACACGGCGCACTTCAAGTACAACGCGTCGGCGGCGGTCGCGCTCTACGGCTGCGCTCGCGAGACGGTGCCTGAACAGGACTCGCCTGACTGGCAGCCGCTACTCGACCGGGTGCGATTGCAGCCTGATACCCGGCACGTGTTCGACGTCGCTCAGGCCGACCCGGTCATCCTGGTCCGGCTGGACGCCTTTCCCGACGGGGGCATATCCCGGGTCCGGCTGATCGGCACGATTGACCAGGATGCGCGCCGGGCAGCTGGCTACCGATGGTTCAACAGTCTCCCGGCCGACCAGGCTACGCAGTGCCTGACCGGCGCCGGCGTTCCGGCTGCGCTCGCAGCCACCGTCGTGGCCCAGCGGCCGCTATCGGAGGACTGGCTGAGCGGGCAGCAGCCGGACCCGGCGGATGCGGATGGCATCGCGATCTTGGTAGGCCTGCTGGAAGGCTCGAACCGGTGAGCGAGGCCGACCGAGCAGTGCTTCAGCCCGCCGGGCAGCCACGCACTCTTCGATGCTCGGCTCCTGAACGTCCTGCCCGTTTCCGTTTCAGGCACATCGCCCAACAAGGCTCGGCACTGTGATGGGCAGGTCCAGCCTTGGGTCGGCATGCAGGATCATGTCATGCAATTGTCTGACCTGGCTGCCGGGGCTGACCGATAGCTCCCGGTCGAGTACTCCCCGGAGCTGATCGTAGGCGCGACGGGCCTCCCCTTGCCGGCCGCTGCGGTAGAGCGCCAGGATCAGCCGCGCCCACAGCCCTTCGCGCAGTGGCTCTGCGCGGACCAGCCCGGCCATCTCGGCCGCCACCTCATCGAAGCGCTGAGCGGCGAGAGGCATGTAGGCGGGGCCTGCACTGCTGCCGGCCCCGGGCGGGGGTTCCTACCCAGCCCGGGCCGGCAGGAGGAGCGCGCGAACGGACAGCCCGGTCGATAAACTCCGGGATTATCCGCTTGCCGTGAGCCGGAGAATCGATCCGGGCGCCTCTTCAGGACTTCACTGGTCCCAGCTTTTCGATGTCTCCTGAGCAATATCCGACGATGACTGAGCCGCCGCCCGTACCCAGGCAGCCACGCCCGCACCGACACCGCATCCGCAGCCGGGATGACGAGGGCCGGACCCGGCTGCCACCGCCATGCCGTGCTACCGTCCGGTCGGGACGCCGGTAACGATCACCTCCGCAGCGGCACAGTCAGATATTCAAACTGTCTGAATTCCTTAGCCAGGGCTCAGCGGCGGGTGGCCTGGCGGCAGGCGCGAGCGTAGTCGGCGACGAGCGGGCGGGTGTCGTCGGCGTTCCAGGCGAGGGCTAGCTGGCTGGGTGATATGCCGTGGACGGGCCGGGTGGTGATGCCTCCCAGTGTAATGAGGGGCGCGTTGCCGGCGGCTATCAGGCATACGCCCTGTCCGTCGGCCAGTGCCTCGTAGGTCTCGTCGGTGCTGGCGATCTCGGCGCCGACCCGGGGTGGCCTGCCGCCGCGAGCATCGACGGCTAGCCAGTAATCCCGCAGCGGCCCGGCACTGTACGGCAGCGCGAGGAACGGCTCGTCCAGCAGGTCAGTGAAGTCGATGACGTCGCAGCCGGCCAGCGGGTGAGTGTCGGGCATGGCGACCAGTCGCTGTTCTTCTGCCACCACGATCCACTGGTAGCGGGCGGCACCGGGCAGCGGGAGCCAGACGAAGGCCACATCGACGATGCCGTTCCGGCATCCTGATCTGCTTGCTCAGTGCCGGCTGGGAGATGAAGAGCCGCTCGGCTGCGCGGGTGAAGTGCAGATCCTCGGCAACGGCCACGAAATAGCGCAGGTCCCGACCGTGTACGTCCATAACCATCAGTTATCACATCAGGTCTTGGACGGACCACCGGGAGGCCAGCCACAGTTGATCGCATCGGGGGCACGGCCTGGGCGGACAAGCCAAGGGAGGACATGATGAAGAGGGTCTGGCTGATCACCGGGGCAAACAGCGGCTTCGGCCGGGCGATCACCGAGGCGGCCGTCGCCGCCGGCGACGTTGCAGTCGCGACCGCCCGGCGGGTCATGTCACTAGACGACCTGGCGGCCGCGTACCCCGGCCAGGTCGACGCGCTGCCGCTTGACGTGACCGACCCCGGCTCCGTCGACGCCACGGTCGGGGACGTCATCGGCCGGCACGGCCGGATCGACGTGCTGGTGAACAACGCCGGGCGCACTCATGTCGGCGCCGCCGAGGAGACAACCGATGCCGAGCTGCGTGACCTGTTCGAGGTCCACGTGTTCGGTCCCGCCGCGCTGACCCGCGCGGTCCTGCCGCACATGCGCTCCCGCCGCTCCGGTGCGATCATCCAGATCAGCAGTATGGGCGGGCAAATGTCCTTCGCCGGGTTCGCCGCCTACAGCGCCACCAAGTTCGCCCTTGAAGGCATGTCAGAGGCACTCGCCGACGAGGTCCGCCCGCTGGGCATCAAGGTACTGATCATCGAGCCGGGAGCCTTCCGCACCGGCCTGTTCGGCAGCCACAGCGCCAGCGCGCCCATCACTGACTACGCCAGCACCGTCGGCCAAACCCGACACATGGTCGAGACCGCCGCAGGCACCCAGCCCGGAGACCCCGCCAGGGCCGCAGCGGCCATACTCACAGCGCTCGCCGCCGCCAGCCCACCGCTGCGGCTGCCGCTGGGAGACGACGCCGTCGATGCCATCCTCAGCCACCTCGACAGCACCCGCGCAGACATCACCACCTGGGAAAAACTCGCCCGGGACACCCGGCTCCCCAGCTAAACCGTCCTGCCAGCCACAGCAGGGAGCTCTCGGGGCATCTGGCCGAAAGAGCGGGGGCTGATCTTGAGGGCGTGGAGGCGCTGGGCGAGCGCGTCCTCGGTCAGCGCGCTTCCCGGCTGGCGTCCCGGGAAGAGCCAGGGGAAGAGACGCCGAGCAGGCTGCCGCCCGGTGGCCTGGGGCCGGCCGCGAGCCCGCCGACGAGGGTGTCCAGCGGGGCGGGCAGGATGATCGGGCGGCGGCAACGTGGTCGCGTCGTCGGGCGGGACGTCGACTTGACCTGGGACCCGTCCGGCACGTCGCTGGTCGGCATCGGGTCAGCGGGGTCGCCCGGCACGGGCACGCTGGCCCTCACTGACCTGCACACTGACGTCGTCGGGAACTTCGCCGCGGCCGGCACGTCGCTGTCGGGCAGCGCCGTGTATGACCCGCTCGCCAACGCGGTGTCCGCGGCGGGGATGGCAGGCCGGCTGGGGTACCAGTCGTGGACGGACCCGGTGACCGGCAACGCTGACATGGGCGCCCGCTGGTATGACCCGGCGACCGGCCAGTTCACCAGCCGCGACACCACCCCAGCAGGACCCCGACCCGGACGAGGCGGCGGCCAGCCCGTTCGCCTGCGCCGGCGATAACCCGCTGACCTCCACCGACCCAACCGGGCACTCCCGCGGCCCTGCCCCGGCCGTCGATGACCCCTACACGTACGTCCCGCCGCCCCTGGCGTCGAAGGCGGCCGCGCAGCGGCCCCAGGCCAATCCCCCGGCCGCCTGCGGGTTGCTCGACGTGGCCTGCCAGCTGCACCGGGCGGCGGACGATGTCCGGCGGGTGTACCACGCCGCGGTGATGACCTGCCACGCGGCGGTGAGCGTGGTCGCGCAGACCGAGGCGGAGATCGACGCGGGGCTGAAGGAGGCCGCGCAGGCCGCCGGGCATATCGCGGGGGACCTGAAGGCAGGGATCGCGGACGCGTACCGGGATGAGG
>Ga0193728_1000289_pt1 | contig 23751 bp, 29 predicted proteins | sample U1c1metaG_FD_143037 | JGI IMG/M metagenome (GOLD analysis project Ga0193728, IMG submission 143037) | Soil microbial communities from a riparian zone of the East river system, Colorado, United States - U1c1 | ecosystem: Environmental > Terrestrial > Soil > Riparian zone | place: USA: East River...
CCAAACACCGTCGGCTCAGGGAAAGTTCGCGAGCACGTAGTCCAGCTCGTACGAGTGCTTGCCGGCGTCGATGTCGATCTTCATGGTCCCCTTGAGGCCTTCCAGCTGGTCGGTGCCAGAGTCGGGGACGACCGTGATGACCAGCGACGGCTCCCCGCGGTTCATGGTGCCGTTGTGCTGGAGTATGAACGAGCCTTTTCGACCCTTCACCGACCCTGTCACGCGCTCGATCGCGACATAGCCCGCTGAGTTCCGGATGATGGTGCCGCCGGTCAACATCTGCCCCTTGCTGGTGCCGTCGAGGTCGCCGTGAAACTGCTTGTCGATGGACATCCGCCCGAGCAGCTGGGTCGCGGGATCTTCGTCCATGGGCAGCGGCTTGAGGGAGACGTCGAAGATTCCGGTGGCGCGAGGCATTATTTGGATCTCCGGGGATTGTGCGTTGCGGCGTGGCGCATCGTGTTGCGCACGAGTCGGTTCCAGCCGGGATGTGATCTCTCCAATGCGGCCGTCGCCCAGCCGTGCGCGTCGCAAAGTCCGAGGGCGACCCCGGGGGATCTGCTCACACCCATGTTGCAATGCACGATCAGTCGATCGGCGTCCGGCCAGACATCGACGAAGTCGATGATGGCGCGTGCCTGCTCCGCGGCGAAGAGAATGTCGGAGTCCACGCCTCGTTCGGTGACATCATCGAAATGGAGTCTCAGCACGGCGGCGAACTGCGGCGAGATATTCGCGGGCGGCGCATCTGGATCCGAGATCGAGATGCAGATCTCGTTCGGGCCAGGCTCATAGAACTCGGCGTCCTCACGCGACAGCACGACCAGCTCGGGCGATTTGGCCGCGACTCCCTTGGTGATCCCTGACTGCTGACGCATCTATTTCGCCTTGGGCGGGGGCCACGCCCCGAGAAGCTGACGGACGGTGACGATCTGCGCGAGATGATAGGAAGCGTGATCGACGGCGACGAGAATCGTTCGCAGATACGTCTGTCCCGTTCCCTTAGGAATCTTCGTCGTGAGGTCGAGCTTGCTGTCGTTGGTGAAGCGCTCGAGCGCCATCCGATCTTTCTTCCATCCAGAAACGCTTTCGTTCCACGCCTTGTCCCCGGTGGGAGCAGAGTTGGGTGGCCAATAGTCGTCGGGCCATTTGAGCTTTTCCTCGTACTCCGGATTCTGGACGAAGTCGAGCAGATCGTGCTGGGTGATTCGAATGTGCTCGAGCAGCTCCCACGCCGAGTGGGGGAATCCGGTCGGCCGTTTGCCCCGAAGCTCGGATGGAATTCCCCTGAGCGCGTTCTCCATCGAGGAATGCGCCTGCTCCCAGTTGAGCGACGAAGCCACGATTGCGCGCCAATCTTCCTTGTTGCTCACGGGAGCCCCGGATTGAAGTGAGATCAAGATGTTTCGCTCTTGCGCGGCGGCGCCAGTCCTGACCAGTATTGCCCGCCAACCGCCAGGAGCGACCAATGACCGACAATCGGCGCGGGCAGACCTCGGGCAGCTGGCTCGGTCTGGTGCTGCGCGACGTTCAGTTCTGGGTGCCAGTCGCTGTACTCGTGGGCGGACTCCTCGTGCTGCGCTGGATCTCGTCGTGACAGCGCCGAGGACCGAGGAATCTCGCGGCGACGCGGAGCCGGGCGCGTTGGACGCGACTCGTCTCCGCACGCTCCAGCGTGTCGGAATGCTTTGTGGTCTCACCGCCGGCGCGTGGCTTGGCGCCGCCGAGGCTCCGACCAAGCTGGTGACACTGGGATTGTCGCCAGTCGTGATATCGCTCAGCATGGTGATCGGCGTTTTTCTGGCGCGCTGGACACTCCCCGCGCTGATACAGGGAACGTCGTACGTCGCGGCGGATCTGCGGCAAGCGCCACATCTAATTGTGTGGGCCGTGCTCGCCGGCTGCTTGTGGGCGGTCGCGAACACGCTCACCATCTTCGCGGTGCGGGACGTCGGGCTCAGCATCGCCTTCCCGCTCTGGAACAGCAACAGTCTGCTCGGAATCTTCTGGGGAGTTGTTTTTTTTCAGGAACTCCGTGGTGCTGATTGGCGTCGCTGGCTGGGAGTGATCGGCGGCGCGTTGCTCATGTTCGGGGGAGCGACCGCGCTCGCGCTCGCATCGGCCCAGCAGGTTCCGGCGCACGATGCGGCTCGCGGCGTCGCGGCAGCACTCGGGGCCGGCGTGTTGTGGGGGACGATGTACATCCCGTATCGCAAGGCGTATCTCACGGGAATGAGCCCGCTTTCCTTCATCACGTTCTTCACTGTTGGTGAACTGGGGATGATGACGGCGCTGGCGCTCACGTATTCCGGCGGCGTGAGTCCGCTGTGGGCACAGCTGTCAGGCGCGCGTCACGTCCTGTTCTGGCTTTTGGCGGGCGGCTTCGTGTGGGTTCTCGGCGACCTGTTTCAACAGTACGCAGTAAAGTACGCGGGAATCACGCGTGGGATTCCACTCTCGAACACGAACCAGCTGTGGGGACTGCTGTGGGGGATTCTTGTTTTCGGCGAGCTGCGAACCGCCTCCGGCTCCGTGTTGACGCAGGTGATCGGTGGGTCGCTGGTGATGGCGGTGGGCGCGGGATTGATCGCGCTTTCCTCGGTGAGTCGGAGCGAGCATTCGCATTGGCAGAAGGCAGCGGCGAGCGAGGGCGAGCGTTACGGGGTCGATCCTGAATACACGCAGTCGCGAATCGCGGGCGGAAGCGCGTCGATCGCCCGCCGGCGGACGTGGATTGACTGGTTGATCGTAAGCGTGGCGACGGCGATCATCATCGGTTTTGCGCTCATCGCGGGGGCGCCGCAGATCGAATTCGCGTGGGGATGGACTTCGGTCCTGGTGTTACTGACGCTTGGAATGTTGGCCGTGGCGAGTTTGCGCCTTTGGAGGGCGACGCGATTTAACTGAGGCCTGCGTCAGCGATTTCGGCGCTGGGCGGGATTGCACTTGTCGTGAGCGCCTGGCTCCGTTTCCGAAGTGCCACGATCGCACCGAGCGGGAAAGAAACAGAGATGAACCAGGGGCCGGCCAAGCCGACGCGTTGGATCGACCCAATCAATTGCACGTAGAACAGGTTGGATGAGACCGCGCCCGTCGTCCAGTTCATCGCGAAGGTTCCGACACCGAACAGCGCAAAGAGCGCCCACAGCCATCGGCGCCGCATGGGAGTAATCGCGACCATCACGGCGGTCGCGATTTCGAACAGGGTAAGTCCGATCGCGACGAGCAAGACAGCCACTTGCGCAGGGCCCGCGTTGGCCAGAAACCCATTGGTCGCCTCGAGGGATTTCGCGATCGGCTGCATCTGGAGTCCGTTTACCGACCGGTCCGTGCCGTCCTCCAGGATTTCTATCTCGGCCAGGGCAATCGCTCCGTGCCCCCAAAGCTCGTACATCAGCACACGTCGCGCGCGCGTCGAACCGCCGGCAAAAAAGGACTGGCCGTTCGTGACCTTTGCGCTATCGAGCACACCGAGCGCCGCGAATTGCCGCCGTAGACTTTGAACGCTGTCCATAGATGCCTGATTTTGCAGAACGGCAGGGGACAGCTGACGCTTCGCATCTTCGGGAGTTCCGGCTCTCATTGTCTCGAAGAATGCGCGCGCGTACTTGTCAGCCTCGGGCGGAGCGACTTTCGAGAGCATGCTTTCGCTGCTACACGCGGCGACCACAACCACAAAAAGAATCGCGCCGATTTGTGGCAAGCGGAGCCGACTCATCGTGATCGCAACTATCGTTTTACGCGCAACGCTTCCGATATTGCCCGCTCCGCCAGCGGTGCCATGAGTTTGTAGCCTGCCTCGTTCGGATGCACACCATCCGTCGAAAGCCCGTCGCGCATCCCGCCACGCGAATCGGACATCGCCGAGTGATAGTCGAGATACACGGCCCCGTGAGCGCGCGCGTAATCCTTCATCCACTTATTGAGCGCGATGATCTTCGGCGCCGGCTCGAGGCCCGGCCGCCATGGATAATCGAAAACGGGAAGCACGGACGAGAGAACGGGTACGATTCCGTTTGCCTTGGCCAGCTCGGCCATCGAAGCGATGTTGTCTTCGATCATCTCAATTGTCGAAGGGCCGGTGTTGCCCGCGATGTCGTTGGTCCCGGCGAGAATCACGACCACCTTGGGTTTCAGATCGATCACGTCCTGTCGGAATCGAACGAGCATCTGCGGCGTGGTCTGACCACTGATGCCGCGGCCGACGTATGGTTTGCCCGGGAACATTGTCGGGAAGTGCGGCGCCCATCCCTCGGTGATCGAGTTGCCGAAGAAGACGACGCGGTTTTCGTTTTTCAATGGCGGGGACAGTTTGGCGTTCGCTTCCCGGTATTTGTGAAGATCGGGCCAGTCATTGTGGAGTTTGTCTTCCTGCGCCAACCGGCGCGCCTCTTCGGCGGTCGGCTGAGCGGGCGACTGCGCCGGCGGCGTAGTCTGAGCGCGGGCGGCCGCTGAGACGAACAGAGCGAGAACGACTGTGCGCGAGCGAGTGTTCACGTTGGATCCCCCGGGAAGGATGAAAAGAGATCGACGAGCGAATCCAGAAGTTATCGCGACCCGGCGGGTCCGTTAGGGAGCCAGCTCCTACCAGGGAATCTCGATTCCCGCGTGCCAGCCGCCATGCGACCCGCCGGCTGGTCCGATGATCGGCTTGGCTTGAGCCATTTTTCGGCGGTGCCTCTCGTTGGCGCGTTCCGCGGCACGCGACGCGTCGCGGGCGCTCGATACCCAATGCCAAATACCGTATCCAACCTCTGCGACACCGAGTGCCCGGTGGGGCCACTGTGGTCCTGGGTCGCACTCCGTTGTGCTCAAGAAACTGAACGTGCACTTATCGATCATGAACGTCAGCACGCCCGCCCCGATCGACATTACAGTCAGTTCATAGTGCAGGACTCCGTGCCAGTACTCTCCGGCGTAGATATGACCGGCTCCGGGAATCACGCTCCCGAGAATCAGAGCTTCACGAGGATTGCGATATGGACGTGTCTCGGCTGTCTGCGCGGACTCAGGCGTCGCCTTCGCCGCATCAGTAGTAGTGTCCTGTGCGTTGAGCGGGGAAATCCAAACCGCGACAATCAGGATTCCAGTGAACGCCTTCATTGTGACCTCCATCTCTCGGTGCCAGTTGTGCGGGAGAGATCAAAGTCAGATGGTGAAGGCCGGCTTCAAATACGTCAAACCACGTAGGTACGATTGTGCGTCGTCCGAGCAACACGCAGGCCCACGCGAAAGCGTGGGGCTGCCCCGTGCATTGCTACTGCCAGTTGCAATAGGCGAGAGTGTGGACGGCCGTATCGCGGAACCGATCCGCCGAAACCCTACAGATCGTGCCGTCGTCGGCGAGGAGAGTGTCGGGCTCCTTCTTGGTCATTACGGACTTGGTGTACATGCCGATGCGAGCGCTTTTCACTACTGCGCCATGGGGCGCGGGCTCGATTACAGGTGGTCGGGGGCCACATCCACTCACCAGGAGCGCGGCTCCCATCCCGACGGCCAGGAAAAGCTCCGGGTGCCTCATGAACCCTCCGCGAAAAAGCGATGCCCGACGTGCGCGGACATCGCGACAGCTAGGTCTGCGCCTCCAGAAGCGCGATGACATGCGCCGCGAGGCCAGCCGTATCGTATTCAGTTCCGTCCTCGGCCCGCCACACGTACTCGGTCGACGGTGACTCGATGGGACGGAGCACCAGCTCCTTCAATATCTTCGCGCCTTCCGGGTTTGCCGCCCTTCCGCGACGCGAGACGATCCCGCTCCAGACGATCACGTGCAGCTCGCCGAGCGGCGAGTCCTTGCCAGTTTTGGAGAACCAGGAGACGCTGACGGCGGCGGTTGGCGCCTGCAGCACACATCCATTTGGCGTCCGGTGTTGCTCGACGGTCAGCTGAAGCTGATCGCCCCGCTTGAGAACACGCTCGGGCGCGAGCTGGTCCAGAAGAGCAGTAACCGCACGCTGCACGACGTTCTTTTCCTTCGCGCTGCGCGAGGCAGTCCAGGGAGCAAGGGGCTTGTTTTGATCGTCCATAGTTCGGTGCAAAAATGGATGAAGCGAAGCGGCGGAGGAGGGGCAGTCCAAAATGCGACAAGGGCTCTCGAACTCCACGCGCGCGTGCCATGCAAAACTACCTCAGCCGGGCACCCGAGACTAGGCATCCACCGAGCGTATCACAGCCGTCTTGTTGATTTGGCGACGGCGAATGCGCGGTTTAGAAATCCCTGCCGAGTGTGCGGAGCCGCCGTCTGACCCTGCGCGGGAGGAAGAACGCCGCGGCTACCAGGATCTTCTCCAGATCGAGCTCCTTCAGCTGCGCAGGATCGCCCATCCAGTGATCCTGGATCACGTTGCGGCCCGCGTTGGCGATCAGCCGCTGCAGCGCCAGAACCAGCACGAACAGGTCGTCTATTTCGCCGAGGAAGGGGATGTAGTCCGGAATGAAATCCATGGGCATCACGATGTACGCGATGGCGCCGGCGACGAGGAGCTTGTCGGTGTTGGCGACGCGACGATCGGTCAGCAATCCGCCCAGCAGTCGCAGAAAGTTCGGCAGCTCCTTGACCGTTGACATCAGGGTGCGCTTGGCGCCGCTCCTCGAGGACGGAAGAGGCGACGCGTCGTCATCCCGCACTTCACGGGCGCGGGTCTGAGCGCGCGATGCCGCGGACCCCAGGCCTGCGGCACCGGTTGTGGCGCGGCGCTTCCGCGATGAGGCTGCGCTGGAACGCGAGGTTTGACTCTTCACTTACGCTGATCTCCCGGTGGCGCTGGTGGCGGCGTCTGGGCCAAGGGTGGCACTGGCGTCGCTGTCGGCGTGGTCGAAACCGGTGTCGCCGCCTGTGCGGATGACGGCTTCGACGAGGTCACCGACGATACGACCCCAGCGATCTCCGTTGCAACTGACTTGCCAGCGTTCGCCACGTCCGTAACCACTCCAACTGCCTTGTTCATCACGCTCATCGTCCCGCCGATCACGCCGGCCGACATTTTCCCGGCCCGGAGCGTGTCCTCGACGCCCTCGGCGAACCGTTTCAGCGGGTTGGGTGCGGTTGACACCTTCGGGGCGTACTTCGACTCGAGAAAGTCGATGTAGTCGAGGATCTGATAGATCTTCTCCTCGGGCAGCGTATCGAGCTTGCGAATAAGCCGTTCGCGCAGAATGTCGTTCATTGGTTTTGATCCGGTTCAGTTTTTCGTTGGCGCATCGCTCACCCGCCCCCACGCCACCTTGCCCGCCGGCCCCGAACATCAATATGCACGTAATTCGTGCTCGAATGGCCAGTCGTGTAAATCCCAAGCCCCCCGACCATATCCGGGTGCTTCAATTCGACGATCTCCACCGCCAAACCTACCATGCGACTGTCTATCGCGGTGATCTTCCCGTCGCCGTTGGCGTCTATCGCGACGTCGGCAGCGTCGCCGTACTGGTGCTGGCTGTCGCTCGCAGCGCGCCGAACCCTCCGATTGTGCTCGGGAGCGCGGAAGCCTGAGTGCACGTCGATCTCGATGTCGGCGATGGCTTTGTCACCGTGCCAGCGCGCGATCTCCTGAATCACCAGCTCCAGCTTGTCCAGCAGCTTCGGATTTACGGCGGCAAAGCTTGGCCACACACCTTCCTGGTCGTGATTCAGGAAATCGCCGACCTTCAAGTGCTTGCTGATCGGAATGTCGACGTCGGCGGGAGTTATCTGAAGAAATCCCGTGGGGGGCGGCGTCTTTCCGCGCGCGCGCTCGGCGAGGTACGTCCCAATCCGGTAGCCGTGCAGCATTGCGCCTTCCTTCTCTTCGAAGGGGACAAGGACCGCCAGGGTGAGACCTTCGATCGCGCGCTTCTGGCCGCTCTTCAGTAGCGCCAACCTATAAAATCCGGCGGTCGGAGGAGCTGAAACTTTATCCCCGGTAAGTGGTTGCGCTTCTGTCGCGAGCGCCGAGTCGCCGTTTCTGATCCAGGCGTACTGAAGCGATGTGGGATCGCCATGCACGTCGAGCGGATATGATATCTCCTCGCTCGGCATCGCGAAGGCGAGCTTCAACTCCCCGCTCGCGCCAAAGGCGCTGGCCGAAGGCTCGGCCAGCGGGACTATCGACCGCGTGAAGGTTCCGATCGGTTTGTCGGTGGCATCGCTCGCGGCCTGCAGGAACTGGAACGCGCCTACCAGGGCGATGACGCCCGCGGTGAACCAGACGATTCGCCCTGTGCGGCGCTTGCGAACGGGGAGATCATCGGGAAGCTCGAGCTCTTCGCCCGTCGGATGATCCCGTCGCTCTCCTACTACTCCGGACTCCAAGCCGCTTTCTTAATAGATGTAGACGGGAGTCCCGACCGCGACCATCGGATACAACCGCTCGATGTCCTCGTTACGCATTCGGACGCAGCCATGACTCACTGACTGGCCGATGGTTTCCGGATGATCGGTCCCATGAATTCCGTAGCCGTCGCCGAGCTCCAAGCGCCGCGTTCCCAGCACACCCATGTACCGCCGGGCTGTAGTGCCGTACGGCGGAATGACGATGTTCCCATTCACGACAATCTCCTTGCCTTCGACGCCGCCACCCAACGACACAGTGCTGCCATTGCTGTAGCGTCTCACGACTTCCCCGTTCTGGGTAGTGATGACTCCGTCACCGGTCGACATCGACTGACCCTGATCCAGATGGACGATCCCGAGGCCCTTCTTGTGCGCCTGCTCGACGTAGTGCCAGTCGGGCGGAACCCACGCCGGATCCTCGTCCTTTTGTTTTACCGTGAGGCGACCGCGGGGCGTCTCGAACCGCCACTGCCCCGCCGATCCTCCAACCAGCTCCTTCCCGCTCCCAGTAGCGACTGGCGCCTCGAACAGGACTTCCTTTCCCTGCTTGTACCAGAGCTTATGGTCGGCCATGCTGACAACTATGTACGGCTGGTTCGTCGCTTCGCCCGCCGTCTCGTTCATCAGAGCCTTGAGGCTGTCGCCGGTCATCCCGAGCTTCGACTTCACCTCGTTGAGCACACCGAGGTTGTCGTTGTACACCATCCGATTGACATCGCGCTGGTAGCGGAGCTCGGCTGTTTTCGTCAGCAGCATGACGCTCAGGATAGCCGCGACGATGAAGCCGGCTATCAGCATCCAGACTGTCTTGCCGCCGTACGAAAAGATCTTGCTCACTCCCATTTTGCCACCTCTGATACCGTGTGTGACTAAGACGCGCGGGCTAGTAGAAGTATACCTTCATACCGGCATTAAGGTTCGGCATGATCGCCTTCATATCCTCGAGGCTGATGCGTAGCGAGCCGGGCGGAATCGCGGTCGAATCGCTCACGAGTTGGGCGCTAGTCGTCGAGAGAATCTGCGTCCCGCCATCGAGTGTGATCTTCGTATCGGACAGAGCCGCCACCGTGCGCTCTCCGCGCGGAATTGCCGCAGGTGGGGCATCCGATGCTTCGGATGGCGATCGCTCGGGCCCGAACTGCACCGGCATCTCGCGCAGCAACGCGCCTTCGCGCGTGAGGTACATCCGAGAGCTGTCGACCGAGACGTTCAGGTGCAGCTTCTTGTCGAACTTCGCCTGACGCTTTGCAAGCTCGATCGCGATCCGGAGCTTGTTCTGCTCGGCCTGCACGATCGCATCGGATCGCTCCCGCTCGGAGGCCGACATGTGCTCCCGGAGCGACTTCACGTCCTGGTTGTAGCTCACTCGTTTTACAAGGAGCCACGCATCGACGGCGACCATCGCGGCCAGCCCGAGTCCGAGGACGAAGACAAATCCAGGATACGCACGTCTGAAATCGAGCCAGGTGCCTCGGCGCCTGTCGCCTTCTCCGACACGGTTCGGGCTGCGCCGCGTTTCCGGACCCGTCTCCTGTTTAGGTCTGAAAATCTCCATTGGTTCGTCGCGCCCTCTGTCTGGGTGGGATTACATTTACAGATATAATGGCCAATTCACAGCGAGCGCGGCCAGTCGCGCTCATCGTACTTGATGGATGGGGCTACCGCCCCCAGACCGAAGGGAACGCAATCGCACTCGCCAACACCCCGACGTGGGACGCGCTCTGGAAGCGAAGCTCGCGCACTTTGTTGGATGCTTCCGGTCTCCGTGTTGGCCTGCCCGCGGGACAAATGGGCAACAGCGAAGTGGGACACCTCAATCTCGGCGCCGGACGCGTGGTGATGCAGGACCTTGTACGCATCTCTTCGGCCATAACCGACGGAAGCTTCTACACCAATCCCGCCAAGTGAAGAACAACGGCGGCACGCTGCACTTGCTTGGATTGATCGGCTCGGGTGGCGTGCACGCGATAGATCAGCACCTTCTCGCGCTCATAGAGATGGCGAAGCGCGAGGGCGTCTCCCGCGTGGCGATTCACGCGATGCTCGACGGTCGCGATACTCTCCCCAAATCCGCCCTCGGGTTCATGCAGGAGCTGCTCGGCCAGATCAAGAAGATGGGCTCGCCGGCCAAGATCGCGAGCGTCTCGGGCCGCTATTACGCGATGGACCGCGACCGCAGATGGGAGCGCACCGAGCTTGGGTACCGTGCGATCGTTCTCGGCGAGGGAACAATGGTCACCGATCCGCTCGGCGCAATCAGCAAGGCGTATGAGTCGGGCAAGACCGACGAATTCATTTTGCCGGTGGTCGTCACGGAGAACGGCAAGCCAGTTGCGCCGATGAAGGACGGGGACGCGGTGATCTGCTTCAACTACCGCTCGGACAGAATGCGGCAGATCGTCCGCACGCTGATCGATCCGACGTTCGACGGATTCACCATCGCGCGACCCCCGAAGGTCACTGTCACGACGCTCACCAACTACGACAAGACGTTCGATGTTCCGGTGGCGTTCGCGCCGACGTCCATGGCGCGGATCCTGGCCGAGGTTTTGTCGTCGCGCGGGCTCGACATGCTAAAGACGGCGGAAACCGAGAAGTACCCGCATGTGACTTACTTCTTCAACGGCGGCGTCGAAGCTCCGTTTCCTTGCGAGCACCGGGTTATGGTGCCGAGTCCAAAGGTCGCCACTTACGATCTCCAGCCCGAGATGAGTGCGGCCGGTGTAACGGATGCTCTCGTCGAGGGAATAACGTCAGGCCAGCACGATTTCATTCTTTGCAACTACGCGAATGCGGACATGGTCGGTCACAGCGGCTCGATTCCGGCGACGATCAAGGCAGTCGAGACCGTCGACGCGTGCCTTTCGCGCGTGTTGAAGGTGGCCGAGAGTGCCGGCACCAGGCTGCTCGTGACGGCTGATCATGGAAACGCCGAGATGCTGATCGATCCCGAGACGGGTGGTCCACATACGGCGCACACGACCAATCCCGTTCCGTTCGTCGCCATCGACTGGGAGCAGGAACAACGGCTGCGGTCAGGCGGCGCTTTGTGCGATGTCGCGCCAACTATATTATCAATGCTCGGTATCGAGCAGCCGGCGGAGATGACCGGCGTCACTCTTGGAGTCGATTAAGTGAAGCAGCTACTGGGCGCTCTGGCGCTTGCCTTTATTGCGACGACCGCCCGCGCGCAGGTCGGTCATCTTCCTGACAACAGTCCCTACCGCGACCTCGAGACCCGCCAGGAATTCACCTTCTTTGGCGGTCGGTACACGACCGGAAAGGATCCAATCGGCGTGGCGCCACTCGACGGCCCGATGTACGGAATCCGTTATCAGGTCCACGTTGGCGGCCCCGCATTTCTGATGGCGCGGTGGTCCCACGTCAACAGCAGCCGGCTCGCGATAGACCCGACCAAGAACGGAGCCGCGCGGCAGCTCGGAAAGCACGACGTCTCGGTCAACCTCTACGACATCGACCTGGCTCTCAACCTCACGGGCGAGAAGAGCTTCCATCACATTGTGCCGGTCATCAACTTCGGCGCTGGCGTCGCCAGCTGTGGCTGCGCGGTGAAGGGCGATTCCTACACTTTCGGCACCCCGTTTGCTTTCACCTTTGGTGGTGGGCTCAGGTACGTCCCGGGCGGGCGGGTTCAACTTACGTTGGACTGGAACGACTACCTCTACCAACTGAAGTACCCGGCTGATTACTACATCATTCCCGTCGGGGGGACTGCCGCCGCCACGAACGAAGCTCGCTCATTCTGGAAGAACAACAAAGCTCTGACATTCGGCGCATCGCTGTTGTTCTTCCGGTAACCTGAACCGCTCCTCCGAGGGCGGACGCGGAGGAAGTGTGGAAAAGGATTACGAGAACATCGACGACATCGACGATCTGAGCGACAACGAGCTCCGTGCGCTCGTCAAAGACACCTTCGACCAGCAGCTCTTTCTCGATCCGGACGATATCGATGTGCATGTTCACAACCACATCGTCACCCTCTCGGGGCGCATAGGAACCGAAGAAGAGCTTCGCGTAGCGGAGCGCGTGGTCTCGGATATCGTCGGCGTCGAGAACGTCAAGAACAACCTTCTGGTCGATCCGATCAGGCGCGCCGAGAGTCCCGAGCCGATTGACGAGCACCTGGTCGACGAAGAGCAGCACGAGGGATTGCTGCTGGGAGGTCGCGCGGGGTCGGATGATCCGGAAGCCGAGCATCTGCACGAAGACCTGCGGGCCGAGCTGTTCGGAACGAGCGATGTGCAGGAAGCGATCGAGGGAGGAATTCCGTGGAATCCCCCCGATGGCCCGACGCCCGAAGGCCTCAGCGGCTCGGACGCAAGCCCGAACGTGATGAACGACGATCACTAGGCACCAGCGCTCGGCATTGCGCAGATTTAAGTCATGCCGAGCGCTTCTCTTACCAGACGCATTTCATTCTCAGCGGCCCACCGCTACAGCCGTCCAGAATGGAGCGAAGAAAAAAACGCCAGCACCTTTGGCGCGTGCGCGTGGAAGAATTTTCACGGCCATACCTACGTCTGCGACATCACGATCACGGGACCAATCGATCCCAAGACCGGATTCGTCGTTGACCTCGGCCTCCTCGATCGGATCCTCAAGGAGCAGGTGAAGGATCGCTTCGATCATCGCAACATCAACCTCGACGTCGCGGAATTCGCGGATGGCAAGCTGGTTCCGACGGGAGAGAACCTGGCGCGCTTCATCTTCGACCGCGTCGCGAAGGATCTTCCGAGCCCGGCCAGCGTGACGCGCGTTACCGTCGGCGAAGACGATAGCCTCAGCGCCACCTACAGCAGGGAGTAAAACACACTCGTGCCCGATTTATCGGCGCGCCGAATCCCGCGCGCGCTCTGTCTCGCCGTCGCGCCATTCGCGCTCTCGGCCTGCGTCACGGTGATGAGAACGGTTCATCCCACATCGTCGCGCGCCGAGCTGGGTCACATGATCGACTCGCTGACGTCGCAGCCGGTATTCAGGAATGGGCACTGGGGCGTTCTCATCGTCAATCCGCGCACGGGCGACACTCTGTACTCGAAGAACGCAGGCAAGCTGTTCATGCCCGCGTCGAACATGAAGATCATCACCAGCGCGGCGGCGCTCACTCTGCTCGGTCCCAACTATACGTACAAGACGACGTTTCTCGCCGATGGCGAGGTGCGCGATTCGCTGCTAGATGGAAACCTGATCGTGATTGGACGAGGCGATCCCACCATCAGCGACAACATGAGGGGCCTCGCGACAACCGTGATGGATGCGCTCGCGGATTCCATTCGCGCACACGGAATCAGGCAGATCTCTGGATCACTAACGCGCGTAGGGGACGCCTTCCCAGACTCGGTGCACGGTTACGGCTGGGAGTGGGACGACCTGGGCGAATATTACGCCTCTGGCGTCGACGAGCTGATTTTCAACGAGGGGATGGCACCGACGACGCTGCGGCCGCCGCCCGACACGGTGCGTGACAGTCTTTACTCAGGTCCGGCGAAGACTCCGTCCGCCGGCTATCTCAACGCTCTGAACGATGCGCTTGTCCGAAAGCACATCGTGGTCGAGACGGGCGTAAGGGACAGCATTCTATCGACGCCGATGAAGATGGACACTCTCTTCACGTTCGTATCTCTTCCGATGCGGAACATCATCCCGGCGCTGATGAAGCCATCGCAAAACCAGATCGCCGAGATTCTGCTGAAGACGATCGGGTTGGAGCGTGGTGGTATGGGCACATCCGACAGCGCCCGAAAGATCGTGGGCCAGCAGCTGCTCGCGTGGGGGGTACAACCCGACGGATTCGTAATTCGCGATGGCAGCGGACTCTCGCGCCATGACCTCGTCACGCCCGAGACGATCGTGAGGGTCCTCGACCGGATTCAACAGGACACCGCGTTCGCGGTCTACTACAACGCAATGCCGATCGCCGGAGTCGATGGCACACTCAAGGACAGACTGAAGGGCACTCCGGCCGAGGGGAATGTGCACGCGAAGACTGGCTCGATCGCCGAGGCGCGGTCGTTGTCGGGTTACGTGACGACTGCCGACGGCGAACGGCTCATTTTCAGCATACTCGCGAATAACTGGACGACGCCGAGCTCCGCGGTTACTGGCGTTGCGGATCAAATCGCGTCCGCGCTCGCCGCTTATCGCGCTCATTGAAATCATACTCGCCATCGGGCAAACGCTCCCCTTGACCCAATGCTGACAGTCACGGAAGCCAGCGAGCGTATCATGGCCGAGATCAGGCAGCTCGACGCTGAGTCCGTTCCGTTGCGACGCGCTCTCGGTCGGGTTTGCGCCGAGGACATCTCGGCGACCGTGACGATGCCGCCGTGGAGCAACTCGTCGATGGATGGCTACGCGGTTCGTTCCGCCGATATCACCCCGGTGATGGGTGGCGAGCGGGTGACACTGCGCGTGGTTGCGACGATCGCCGCTGGAGAATTTGCGCCGCGGCCGCTCAAGCGTGGCGAAGCAATGCGAATCATGACTGGGGCGCCCGTGCCGGAAGGCGCGGACTCGGTGATCCGAAAGGAGCACACCGACGGCGGGATGAAGAAGGTCCAGATTCGCGACGCCCTCGACGTGTGGAAGAACATCCGGCCCGCTGGTGAGGATTATCAGCGTGGTGACGTGCTCGCGAAACGCGGCGTGCCTATACGACCGGGACTCCTCGGTGTGTTGGCGTCGAGCGGAATTTCGAAGGTCAGAGCGTTCAGACGTCCCCGCGTCGCGATCATCAGCTCGGGAGACGAGCTCGTCGACATCGATGAATTCGACGACGTGATCGCGCAGCGGAGAATAGTGTCTTCGAACAGCTATACGCTCGAGGCGCTGACACGCGTGGCCGGCGGAATACCCGTTGACTTGGGGATAGCGGCCGACACCAAGGCATCGCTGAAGCGAAAGCTCGAGGGCGCGCGCGATTGCGATCTCATTCTCACGTCGGCGGGCGTGTCGGTCGGTGACCTCGATCACACGCGCAACGTGTTCGCCGAGCTGGGAGGCGAGCAGAAGTTCTGGAAGGTGAAGATGAGGCCCGGCGCCCCTTTGGCCTTCGGAATGCTCAATGATATCCCGTGGCTCGGCGTCTCCGGGAATCCGGTGTCGGCGATGGTGAGCTTTGAGCTGTTCGTCCGGCCCGCCCTGAGGAAGATGCTGGGCTATACAGGGTTATTTCGCCGGACAGTCACCGTCACCCTGGAGGAGGAAGTGAAGATCGGCGCCAAGCTCACGCATTTTCTCCGCGCCGTCGTGCGGAGAACCAACGACGGCACGCTCGTCGCGCGTCTCACTGGGCAACAGAGCTCGGGAATGCTGACGTCGATGGTGAAGGCCAACGCGCTCCTGATCGTGCCGGAGACGTCGCCGAAGATGGCGCCGGGATCTCAGCTGCACGCGCTGATGCTCGATCAAAGTCTCGATGAGACTTCGGCGTTCTCGTTGTGATAGATCGTGGAGATGTGTCGAGGCTTGGCAACAGCGCTCTTCTCGATGGAGATGCGCTTGTCCTCGCGCTCACTCGGCGTTTTCGAACATCGATCGAGGACGCGACGATCGACACGCGCACGTTCAGCATTCTCAAGCCGGCCAATGCCGACGACCTCATTCGCGAGGAGGATTTCGTCTTGGACGAGCGGCTTCCGTACTGGGCCGACGTGTGGCCATCGTCCATCATCCTCGCGGAGAAACTTCTTGAGCTGGACGGTTCAGGACGGACGGCTCTCGAACTGGGGTGCGGAGTGGGGCTGAGCACGTTGGCGGCGACGAGCGCGGGATTCGACGTGTTGTCGACGGACTACTACGAGGATGCCCTCGATGTTACGCGAGCGAATGTGTTTCGCAATCTCGGGACGCTCGCGCGAACGCGACTGGTCGACTGGCGGCACTTTCCAGAGGATCTTGGGACGTTCGATCTGGTGTTCGCGTCGGACGTTCTTTACGAGAAAGAGTACGCCGAGCTACTGCCGATTCTTTTGCGTCGGCTGCTGGTGCCGAAGGGAATAGCGTTGCTCGCCGATCCGGGACGGGTGGCGGCGCCGGTATTTGTCGAGAGCTGTGCTACGCACGGGCTCAAGATCGACAAAAAAGAAACCCGGCCGTTCGAGGTCGGGGAGATCAAGCAGAAGATCGATATTTACGAGATAGCGCGGAGGGATTAGTCGAGGGGCTTCGTGCCCGACCGGCGGCGCTTCAGGACACGCGCGAGTGTAAAGAGCAGCATCACGATGACCGCGAATCCCAGGATTGTGAAGTCGAAGCGCCCGAAGATGAAATCAATGCGCTGGTCCGGAAGAAGCGCCGGTCTACGAGGGCTCGACCCGGTGCTCGACGCTGCCTGCACGACAAACTGAAGCGCGGCAATCACCAGGGACCTCATCACATCTGCCGGTACTTGGGTCCGCTCCCCCCTTCCCTCGGCGTCCAGCGTGGGCCGAGCACATCGGTCGCCTTGCAGTCGATGCAGTTGGCGGGGCTCACGACCAGCCGCTCGCCGTCACGCTCGTACACTCCGGCCGGGCACATGTGCGTGTACATCTCGGCGACGTCGGGCGTGATGTCGGACCCGAGGATGAGATGGGATGGGATGTCATCGCGAGTTGCGTTGCCTGACTTGAACACCGCATCGAGTTTGCTGAAGGTGAGCTTGCCGTCGGGCACGAACGGCTCAGACGGCTTCACCTCGCGCGGGACCTCGGCGTCGTCGTGCGAATGGATCCGCTCTCCGGGTAACGCGCCACCGGTCACCGTCATGAGACCGGCCTTGAAACCAGCGACGTAGAAGTTGCTCCCCTGAAACGCGAGGCGCATGTTGCGGCGACGGTGGAGATCCTTTGCGATGAAGCTGCCGTCCACCATTTGATCGTACGCCTTGAGCGATGTCGACGACGTGTCCTTCCGCTTGAGCGCATCGAACGCGGCGCGCGCCGCGAACATGCCCGATTGCATCGCGTAGTGGATTCCCTTGAGCGACGCTACTTCGACGAATCCAGCGGAGTCACCGACGATCATCAGTCCGTCTCCGTGGCGGCGCTGGGGTATCGCGTAGTAGCCGCCCTCCGGAATCGTTTTCGCTCCCCACTCGAGCATCTCTCCGCTCTCGAGCAATTCTTTGAAAAGCGGGTGCAACTTCATCCGCTGCAGCATCTCGTGTACGTCGTCCGACGTGCGCTTGTAGTCGAGCCCGACGACGAGCCCCAGCGCGATGAGATTCCGGCTCAGCGGGTACATGAAGCTTCCGCCGAAACAGTCTCGTGGGAGCGGCCAGCCGAGCGTGTGAACGACGGCATCGAGCGGCTTGATCGTCTCCCAGATCTCCTTCACTCCGAGCGCGAATATCTGCGGATTCTGCGACGCGACCTTTTGCCACTCGAGATACGCCTGAGTAAGCGTCCCGCGTGTACCCTCCGCTAGCACCGTGATCTGAGACGTGATGTCGGTCGGCGGGGCGTAGCCACTCCCAGGATCTCCGGATCTCGCCAATCCTGACGGAGTTGTTCGAACGCCAATCACGCGCTTACCCTCGGTGAACAGCGATGCCGCCGGAAAGCCCGTGAAGATGTTGACGCCGAGGCCCTCCGCCTTTTCACCCAGCCAGCGGACGATCTCGCAGATCGATGCGATCTGGTAGCCGTGATTCTGCATCGTCGGCGGCGTCGGGATTCTCAACGCGCGGCTGCCGGTGAGGAAATAGACGCGCTCCTGTTGGACGGCCGCGCGAAACGGAAATTCTTTGTCCTTGAGCTCGGGAAAGAGCGCGCGTAGCGCGACCGGATTCACTACCGCACCAGAGAGCGAATGCTCGCCGAGCGCACCGGCTTTTTCCAGAACGCCGATCTGGACATCGCCGAGATCTCCACCCGCTTCATTGTCGGCTTTGACCATCCGGGCGAGCGCGATCGCTCCAGCCAATCCCGCCGGTCCCCCGCCGACGAAGAGGACGTCCATCGGAACCGCTTCAGCGTCAGGCGGCTCGGTGAGGATCAGCTGCTCGAGCGGGAGCGGCGCCTGGTGGGCGCTTGGAAGAATCTTTGCCTGGCGTTCCGCCACTAACGTTGTTCCACCGGTTCGAGGAGTTTCACAGCTTCAACCATTAGTGGTGCTTCTTCGCCTCGCGCACCGCCTCGGTGAGCGCGGGGATCACCTCGAATACGTCGCCGACGATGCCGTAGTCCGCGACCTTGACGATCGGTGCGTCCTTGTCCCTGTTGACGGCGACGATTGTCTTCGACGTACGCATTCCCGCCAGATGCTGAACCGCGCCGGAGATTCCGACGGCGATGTAGAGCTCCGGACTCACCAGACGTCCCGTCTGTCCGATCTGGTCGCTGTGCGGTCGCCAGCCGTCGTCGGTGACCGCGCGCGTCGCGCCCACAGCCGCATTTCCGAACGCTGCGGCGAGATCTTCGACAAGCTTGAAATTCTCCGCCGCCTTGAGTCCGCGTCCACCCGCGATCACGACAGGCGCTTCGGCCAGGTCTAGCTTTCCGCCCCCGCCCACGCGCGTCTCGATCACTTTGACGCGAGCAGACGCGGGATCGATCGCCGGTTGAGTGTTTTCCACTTTTCCGGCTTTTGCGTTTTGAGCCGGATCGATCACGTTGGGACGCATCGCGATCACCGCTGGCTTGGCAGCGATCGCGACGGTCGCGATGACCTTTCCGATGTTCATCGGATGACGAACGACGATCGAGTCGCCTTCGATTTCGAACGACAGAACATCGGTGATGACGCTGACGCCGAGCCGAGCGGCAACGCGTGGCGCAAGATCGCGGCCCTGGGCGGACGTGCTGAAGATCGCCGCGCGATATCCGCCCGACTTGATGCGATCCGCCGCGGTGGCGGTCGCGACCTCAGGATTGTAGTTGGCGAGACCCGCATGCTCGACGACGATCACCGAGTCCGCTCCGTACTGCCCGATCTGCGACGCCTTCGCAGCTATTCCCGGCGGTCCGAGCACGAGAGCGTGCACTTCCCCGCCTCCCGATTTATCCGCAAGCATCCGCGCGGCGGTTACAGCCTCGAGCCCGACCTTCCGCACATCGGTGCCGCGCGTCTCGACAAAAGCGAAGACGTTCGCCATCAGAGAACCTTCGCCTCGGTCTGAAGAAGTCTGACGAGCTCAGGCACCGCGGCGGCTCCTTCGCCGACGACGCGCCCGGCCTTGCGCTCAGGCGGAAGCTCCAGCTTTCTGATCGACAGCTGCGCCTCGGAGAGCTGCGCCGGCTTCACCTCGAGCGGCTTTTTCTTGGCCGCCATGATTCCCTTGAGCGACGGAAGTCGCGCGGCGTTGAGACCTTCGTCGACGGTGAGAACCGCGGGAAGGGGAAATTCCACGATCTCCTGCGCGCCTTCCAGCTCGCGCTTCGCCGTCCCCTTGCCGTTCGCAATCTCGAGCGAGGAAATCGCCGTCACGCACGGGAGCCCAAGAAGCTCCGCGGACATTGGGCCGACGACTCCGTTGGACGAGTCGGGCGCCATCTTTCCGAACAGAATCAGATCGTAGCCGCCCGTCTTGAGCTCGGCGGCCAGCGCCTTCGCGATCACGAGTCCGTCGAACGGGACTTTGTCGGCCTTGAGCTGAATTCCGCGGTCCGCGCCCATGCTCAGCGCCTTCCGGATGGTCTCCTGTACCACATCGGGACCAAGCGAGATCACCGTAACCTCGCTGCCGGAATTCTTATCCTTCAGCTGCAGCGCGGCTTCAACCGCCCACGCATCGAAATCGTTGATATCGAACTTGAGGCCGCCTTCATCTACCGACACGTTGTCCGCACCAATTCGAAAGCGGACATCCATGTCGGGAACCCGCTTGACGCACACGGCAATCTTCACCGCGGAATCTCCATGTGAATGATTTCACATAAAGATACACCAAAGGGCCTGCCGCTAACTTGCATGGCAGACAAAATGAAGGTCCACAAACGGTTACGCCCATCGTGGACCTTTTGCTTTTTCCCTCCGGCGCCCACTATAGAACATCTATAGACTGTTACACGGTCGCAGAATAAGATGGTCCCGGTATTTGAAGGGGATCACCCATATCCTACTCGGCGACCTACCAGCTCTCTGGAGAGCGCGCGCGGAGACGCTCAGTAGACACGGCGACCCGAATTCGGCTCGCCGCTGGAATATTGCAGCCACCGAGCTTGAGGCGCGCGATGGAATCGTCCGCCGCCGAGACTCTCATTGTTGCGAGATTGCATGATATTCAACGACACACGAATGCCTACGAGACGGAGCGCCAACCCTTTCGCACGCCCCCAAATGAATCGGAAAGAGCTTGAGAAGAACATCGGGCAGTTCTTCAAACTTCGGCCGATCCCTCTGCGAGTCGAAGCAGACGGAACACAACTGCCGCCACTCGATTACGCTTGGCGTCTCGACGAAGTCCAAGACAAGCTTGCACGTATCCGATTAAGAAATATCTCTACACATCACACTGTCGAACTCGAAAGCGACAACGTGCAGGAGCGAAGGAGTCCTAATTTCTTGCTCCTGCGCTGTCAGCTTATTCTCCGATCTACGGGTATCGAGATCGAGCCAATTGCGAAAGGCAGCCCCATTGGAGTGCTCAAAGTCACAGACCGGTTTGTCTCACTCAAGTACGTTGACCAGGCCGGTATCACGGCACGGCTAACCGACGAAGGTTATTCGCTTCGCTGGTCGAAGGCGGAGGAAGAAGCCACGCGCATAGACTTGGAAGGATGGCAGTACGTCGAGGAGGTGGCGCCTGACGGTTCAATGGTCCACTTCAAGGTTAGAGACGAAGCTGTGGGGTACTTGGTCCTCCTGAAAAAGCCGCGAGTACCGACCGCCTGACCGGGTATGCTAGCGACCTCACGCCTAATAAGCGTGTGCTTTCCAGCTTTCCATTTTTCCATTTTTGCCAGATTTTCCACGTGGAAGTTGCAACCTGGGAGTCGCAGGTGGGAAACCGCAGAAGACACACACTAGGTGTGTGTAACCGACCTGTTGACTACCGGGGGAAATCCGTCTAGCATCAGTACGTCGCACATCGGCGACAGAAAGAAAACGGGCCCCGTGTCGTAGCACGAGACCCGCACCGCAACCCTAAACCCGCTGTCCGCAGGTGGTGGTTGCTATGATATAGTCTGGATGAGGCCCCTACCGCTTGGGCGGGTGGGGCCTCGGCTTTTTCAGTGTGGTTTAGTCAGTGAGTTTCCGTCGTGTGTGTGCAGCAAATTTCAGATCGTGGCCTAGCGACTTTCTTTTAGTCAACCTTGAATCAAAGTCACGTTACATGACTTCACGTGAAGTGACGTACGTAAGAATTACGTTATTTTATACGAAATTCAAGGCTCAAACATTGTTTTGTGATGTGGGAAACTCGTAAGTCTCTGTTACTTCAGGCGTTAGGGCCATACTGGCGCGGGGTCGCTTTTCCTGCTATGGCAGTCGCCAGATCGGGCCAGCTAATTCGTGTTAGTGAAACCGCTTCAAGCCCAGCCTAGATTTGGTCTCGCAAGATGTTCGCGGCTCTCTCTCGCAATGCTGCCGCCGATGATGGCGTTCCTTCCTCTCGCTCCTTCGCGGAGGCCAGTGCTTCGCTGAACGCTTGGTGGATTGCGTCCGCCTCTATCAGTGTGAACTCGGTCGCCATGCACGCAAGCTAGCGACTAAGCTCGGGCCCCTCCAGTCAAACGACTGCGAGTGCAACCGAAATTCCGCGCGGCTCACTCTGTCTCGCAACATCGGGGGGCTGGCTAGTAGCGCAGCGGAGCGGCGGACTCTGTGACTTTACAAGAAAGCCCTAGCTGTCTTACCAACATCTCCGTCCCTTCCAGACCAATTCCGCGACTACTCGTCGGTCCGCATCGAATCTTGCTAATAGGGAGGGCGCTGATTTTATCACCCAGTGATAACTCGATATACGGGAGGATAACTCCGCGACTTGAGCGGAACTTGCACTGTCGCTTCTGATTGGACTGCGCAACGAGTTCGACCAGTCGCCACTCCCGTTCGTGGGAGAACATATCCTGCTTGAAACACACGAGGATTCGAAGTAACGCAGAGGTAAGTGTGAGCCCAACAGCCTTGGCGGTTTCCTCTTCTTGATCGGAGTGGGCTTGTAGCGACCGGTCAAGAACGGTGAGATATCCATCGACAAGGGAATCTAGAATGAGATGCTGCTCACGCTCGCCATAAATGACTCGGTGAGGCGTGGTGTCGCTCAATGTCGCTGCACGAACTAGATCAAACCCTAGGGCGTATCCTGCGCCGTCGGATGCATAACCCTTCCATTGAGGGATGATATCATTTCCGTCGGAAAAGCAGGCCACGTAGACGTCGAAGCCGGGCGTACCATCTCTTCCAGCCATTTGCTCGAGAACGCGCTGGACCGTATCAACGAAATGAGTTCGGTATCCCGAGCCTCTTCGCGCGTGAAGATGAGTGAGACATAAATCCAGTCCATGCGAGATTTCCGTGGTATCGTTAAGGAACCTGGCTTGGGACGCCCATAGCTCCCTGCGAGTGATGATGCCGAGGACGGCATCCGCAGACGTATAGTGGTACAGGACAGGAGGGACTTCACCCATCAGCTCGATTAAGAACGGGGTAGAGCCATCCTCATCGTTGTCCCCAGGTCCTAAAGTGATCGACCCCAGGGTTTCTCGAAGCACGTCGGGATTGAGTGCACTCATAGTTTCGTTATGGGATGCATGCGACGACCGGGTAGCTTGTGGTGGCATCGACCAAGTAACGCACGCGGCAGAAGATGACTCGAGTATCAACGAGTGCGGGAGGTTTTTTTCGGCATGGGGCAAATCTGGCGACGGAGCAGCCATCGTCGCCAGTTTGCGGCGAAAGGGGCGTATTATGAGACCTGCCGACGACGCCGAACGCTGGCGCTTCCTCCTGAGTAGGACAGCATAAATGGCGCGAACATCTCTTGCGGATTTTCTTGGCGACTACCTCCGCGCGATGGTACCAGAGGTCGCGTCGCGAGCCGATGAAGTTCGCGGCGAGCATGTCCAGACTGGTGTTTGGCTTGTAGGACTTGCATCTGCTCTTCTTGCGCTCTTTGTGTCGAATCGGGACAAGGTGCCTTTCGTCTCTACCGTTGAGGCCAAATGGATAGTTGCTCTGTTGGGTTTTTCGATCCTGTGTGGAGTTGCACATCGAATAATTCTGCTCATCGCTAGCGCTCAGGAGTACAACGCACGGGTCGGTTTCCTCGGGTGGCTAAGAGGAATCCAGATGAACGTAGAAATTGCTCAGCCTTTGGATGAGAGTTGGACGAACGATGAGATTCTGGCGCGCCTCAAAAACCATTATGAGCTTGATTACGGGTTTCTGCTGAAATCACCGTCCGCGAAAGAGGAACTGCACCAGGTTTATTCCCAGGTTTACGCCAGTTGGGCGAAAATCGATCGCGATTTCCTTCTCGAGCTTATGAAAAAAATGGG
>Ga0193728_1000290_pt1 | contig 23735 bp, 19 predicted proteins | sample U1c1metaG_FD_143037 | JGI IMG/M metagenome (GOLD analysis project Ga0193728, IMG submission 143037) | Soil microbial communities from a riparian zone of the East river system, Colorado, United States - U1c1 | ecosystem: Environmental > Terrestrial > Soil > Riparian zone | place: USA: East River...
CCAGCTGTATCAGAAAAATCATCGAATCAGCTGAAGGATAGTAAGCGTTTTAACGCTCCGAAATTCTAATTCACTATGCTTCGGAATAAGGGGGGAGGTCAGTGAAGGCTGGATGAGCTATAGTAGAAGATACTATGTTGACTTAGAGATTAGTGACAACAAGAAAATACGTTTAATTGGATTTTCAGACGAAAAGGAAGCATATAATGTTTCACTTTTTTTCGACTCTCTTTCAAAAACGAGACAACACAACAGGTGAGATTGCCTTAACTATCATTAAGAGGAGAGGTCCTTTTCGGAGTTCATCATGCCCTACTATCATTCGAATCAACTTGCTAAGTAATATATCATAGTGATAATAAAAGTGGCGAATGATAGAGCCGCATATAAGATAGCAGCATTTCTATTTTTTTTAATATTAGATGTCGATTGGAATTTCAGGAGTACAACCATTTTCCCTTTGATCTTGTACACATAGATGTAATCCAATATTATAAATAATGAAAACAAAATAACAAAGAATAATTTTGATATTTGTAATGCAGTAATGACCTTGAAAATCAATAATAGAATTGCTAGAGTGAAGCAGTTTAATTCTTGCAATAGGGCAATATAGCATATTGCATAAACCGTTGAAATATCTTTCTCGCCCCACTTTTGATATTGCTTATCAGCCGAATAAAATAAGTACTCAATGATATTTAGATACAACATAAAACCGAAGTCCGTTTATTATTTCAGATTTTCATATTCCTTGCTAAAAGTTAGGCTATCGGGAATGTCTAATTCATGGCGCTTCAATACAAATTGATCGTAAGTAATTGGCCCAACTAACCCATTCATGGTTCTGTAATTAAAATCATTCTTTATCGGCAAAATAAAGTAATTGGTAATTTTCTTATTGGTAGGCTTAGACAATACTTTTGGATGCTGCTTGACTATAATATATTTTTCATTATACCCAATTGCAAATACAGTCGCAGATATAATTCCTCCGTATTCACTACCATCTTCAGGCTTATGATAAGATAGAGATAAATCATCTTCAACGTCTGTAGCGGTTAAATAATAATTTCCGAATAAATGTTCATTTGTAAAAAATCCAGTGCACCCTTGAAATAGTCCTAAACTCATAAATAAAAATAATATTCGGTTTTTCATAATTATTTCTTTATAGCCTCTGTAAATATATACGTTTGGGTGAAGTTTCCCATAGGGCCCTTTGCATCATCCCAGCTGTGAGGAGTAAGATGGAAAGCTGCAGACCACAATCCAGTAGTATTAGTAAGGGAATATTCCAAAGTATTTCCTTTTACCACTATGTTCCAATCAAAACTACCAACAAATTGTTGGATTGGATTGAATCCCGCTTTTCCAATGCCGCTTAGGCCGCAGTCATAGTGCCCAGACGTCAGACCTAATTTATAGAATTTTTCCCTGGCTTTATCCACTCCAGGAGAATTGCGCATTTCATTTGCCACTCTATCATTTTTAAAAGATTCACGATCCGATCCAAATGGATTACCAAGCAACCATTTAAAAAACATCCTCACCATTGTCCCATCATTTCCTACATCGTCTGCAAATTCTTGCCAATATTGTCGTTTAGGTGGTTTTGGATCATCCTCTTTTTTTCACCCTTCTTTTTGTCTTTAGAGTCTTCCTCATTTCCATTATTTTGACTGGCTTGGTTCGAAATATTAACTTGATTTTAGAATTCGGTTGCAGGCCCTATTGTCCCGCTTGCAATTGCATCAAATTTTCCCCGAATCTAGCCATTTTGGTAAATCATCCTTTTTTATTTTCTCCATGAAAAAATATTTTATAAATAAGCCAATTGACTTGCAAATACTTGTGGTGATATTTTCGGTTTCTGATTTATCTTTTCTAAAATTCCTAGAAAATTGTGGTGAATTTGTCCTGGGCCAGGACACTATTTCCGTATTGTTTGGCTAACTATTTGAAACTTTCTTTATGAGTTTCGATTAAATGCTTATTGAGAATTCGGTTGAGCAATATGCATAGAATAAGTGGTATAAGATTTAATCCAAATGCAATTTCTTCATTGGCCTGATATGAAAAGCTGAATCTAACATTGAACAATTCATAATGTACGCCAAGATTGATATTTTGTTTATACAAGAAATAAGGCATTATTTGAATACCAATAAAAATATAATAGCTAAACCCTAACAATGAAAGATAAAAGACTTGCGCAAAATTTACCCAGATATTAATCTGCAGAAGCCTTTTAAAATTACCTTTCTTTATTAACATTAATACATTGGTATAAATTAAATAAACTATTAGCGCGATCAAGGCGAGAGAAGTGAATGCGAGATTTAGATTAATATCATTCCCCAGCGATTTTTTTAATGTGCCTACAAAAACGATTAAACTGATAATACCAACAGCTATTTGATAAATATTTATTACTGCCAGCATAAATGGTTAGTTGTCGGTGATATGATCCTGTGGTTTTGTATATTGATCAAACAATGTAAAAAAAAAATTCTGAATAAATTCACCTATGCCAATTGTATATTGCTTTTCTGCCTCTTGGTTTCCAGAGACTTCAATACCACCAAGAGAAGAATTCCAATTGCCATTGGATTCATAGGAAGCTGGCTTATTAATGTTATTAGGCCATCCCCTGATATTATAGAAATAGTCCAATTTTTGCAGTGAGCTGGGATGGGAAGCGGACTGATGTATTTTTTTATCTTTTAGTTGTCCTACTTCATTGTAATCATTTTGCGCAATGGTGACTACTTCTTGGGAAGCCGTTTGATGCGTTACGGTAGTTAGCCGGTCTATATGGTCGTAAGTGTTCACCTGCTTTATCACTATTTCCATGACCATTGTTTATCGAAAGGATTAGTTTATCCGTTCAAAATTGTTTTGCTTGAGAAGAAGTTGCAACCGGGATGGCTTCCCGCTGACTACGGTCATTGTTTGGATCAAGTCCAGCATCAGTCCAGCATTTACTGGAGAATTGTTGGACTTAAACCAAATGCACACTATATTTGGCATTAATCCGGCAGGAAGCCGGTATCTAAAAACCAGACAGTTCTTATTATGGCAATACAAAAAGATGTAATCTTAACCGGAAGGATCGGGAATCTGATTTTCTATAAAAGGAATGGGAAGTACTGTTCCCGTGCCGTTCCCGACCGGGTAAGACAAACAAAGCCCACCAAAGCACGTGCGAAGGAATTTGGAAAGGCCTCCAGTCTTGCTAAAGCGATCCGCCAGCAATTGCTTCCGGTGATTCCGTTTCCGACAGACAATAAGATGCAGACCAGACTGATCACTGCTGTTTTTGAGTGGCTGAAGGAGGCTGGCAGTTCCAGGACCGAGCGCGTGAGTAAACTGTACCTGATCGAGGGTTTCCAGTTTACCACTGAGGGAAATGAAATGTTGAAAAGATGGAAAACAAGTCCTGTGATCAGCATTCCTGCCGCAGGTGTTCTTGAAATAAAAATTCCCCCATTCATACCGGATAAATCCATAGTGGCTCCAGCCAATACGGAATCAGTCATACTGAAGATATCCGCCGGGAGTTGCCACCCTGAAACAGGAATGGCAACGGCCAATAGTTCCACAGCACTATTACTTAATTATGATAGCAAACCGGTAGCGGCGCAAACAATTGTGTTGGAATTTTCAATGCCCAGGGGAAGCCTGGTTGTGGCGGGCGCATCATTAGTATATACGGTTGCAAAAAATAAAAAACTGCAGCTGAATGCGAACAAATCATTTATGCCGGCAGGGATCATAGCCGCGATGTATATATAGAAAGAATAAATTCAGGCAGGTGAATCTTATGCAGATTTGATTTTTTACAGCTTTTTGAAATGATTAACTTTTGGGTTTAATAGCATATTGTAAACTTACTATTATTTGTCATGATTTTAAGATTCAACAAAGGACTATGGTGTCTATTGCTGATTTCCTCCGCATTGCACGGACAAATTAATTCGGACAAATCTGCTGATTCATTATTTGGCACTTATCCCAGTTTGTTATCTAAGATCAGCGGCCAGGAGATTCTTCTACACACAGATCGATGGCTTTATCGGGTTGGGGAAACTATATATTTCAGAGCCTATTGTCTAAATAATGTGTCAGGTAAGCTTGATCGGCAAAGCAAATTATTATTTGTCGATATCGTGAATGCAAACGATGAGGTAGTTTCAAGCCTTTTTCTAAATAATGATCTGTTAAGAACGGAGGGATTTATAAATATCCCCGACACGCTCGCTGAAGGAGATTACTGGATTCGTTCATATACATTTAGGATATTAAGAGATGACACGGGTGCCATAATTGTGAAGCACCTGTACTTTGTTAATCCGAAGAATCGGCGACCTGCATCCAACAGACGTGGAAATAATAATAGAGACTCCACAAACGGTGAATACCTGGTCTCTTTTTTGCCGGAAGGCGGATCAATTATTGAAGGCACTGATCAAAGAATGGCATTTAGCATCAAAGATTTGGATGGCAAACCCGTTAGTATTTCAGGCTATCTTAAAAACGAAGAAGATTCAATCGTAGCACGCTTTTCCTCACCAAATTCCGGTTTTGGCATGTTCCGGTATTTTGTTCAAAACGACGAGAAGTATGTTGCCCACTTCGGACTAAAAGAAAGGCCTGGAACAAATTACTTATTGCCATTCGCCGAGACAGACGGGGCCAGGTTGTCTTTAGTTAAACCGTCTGATACTGCGTTGGTGCTATTTGTGGCTCTCGGAAATGGTCTTTTCAGAACAGATCCAAAAACTTTTATCTTAGGCGTAAACCGGGGCAGGATATTTTTTGGCTCTATGGGAAAAAGTATGTATGAAGTTTCAGTATCAAAGAAGGATATTCCGTTGGGAATATCCGATTTCCTTCTTTTCAACGAGCAAAAAGAATTAATTAGTCAGAGGTCCGTGAGTTTGTCCTCAGGAATTGTTACTGAAGTAATGGCCGACAAGAGCAATTATCAAGCGCGGGAAAAAGTGAAAATGGATATTTCGATTTTGGATGAAAAAAAGCAACCAACAATCGCTATATTGTCTTTAGCTGTTACAAATGATAAAGTAGCCAAACAATTTTCCAATGATCTGGATAATAGCAAGGAAGAGTACGTCTTATATGCAAGGGAAAAGATCTACAGAAAATTGAAATTTATACAAATTGATACAACAAAAAAGGCTGAAGCGCCCTTTTATTTAAGTGGAAGGGTTTTTAATAAGAATGGTAAGCGGGTTTCTCTGGATGGCCTAATAATAACATTGTTTTGTAATCAGGATCGGCAGGATTTATATCTTGGCGTAGATACAACTCGCAGCGGTGGAAATTTTTATTTTCCTTTTCCGGAATTTGCCGATAGTCGCCGTTTCCAAATCGAAGTGTCAAATAACAAAGGCGTTCAGCAAGATGTATTGATCCAGTTGGATACCTTCCGCTTTCCAACAATTGAAACTCCTAAAGAGCTTAAGCTCGGATTTGGAGACTCTTCATTGGCGTTTATCAGACATGTTATAGATGACCATTTGGACACCATATCATCCCAGGATGAAAAGAAAATGCTGGCCGCAGTAACAGTGACGGCTGCAAAGAAAGAGTCTTTGACCTACGATGAAAATAAAAGAGTAAGTAAGTTTTCACATATTATTTCGAGGGAAATGATCCCACATGGAGTAAATGGAGTGGAAAATGCGCTTTTCATGGTCCCAGGCGTGAGTCTTATTAGTGGGTATGTTGTGTTTAAAGGCCCGGGCGGATTTGGTTCAAGTGCGCAAACTGAGCCATTGATTGTCGTTGACGGAAACCCACAGACTTTGCCAGATCCGGATCCTTCTATGGGAACCGGCAGCCCGGTGCTTGCATATTTGCGAACTTTATCCCCCAATGATATTGAGTTTATTGAAGCGATGAGCGGTCCTGAGGCGGCTTTTTATGGTGCCAGAAGTAAAAACGGTGTTATTATTATTAATACAAGAAAGGGGGAAAGACGGCTGGTTGAAAGGGAAAAAACCGGCCTTCCGCTATATGCAGCTAAAGGATACTTATCCATGATTCCGTTTCCTGAGCCAAATTATACTAGTAAGGAACGGAAAAAATCACCATATCCTGATCACAGATCTACCATATATTGGAATGGGAATATTATGACGGACGTCGATGGCAAGGCTCATATTGAATTTTTTACTGCAGACGAACAGGCAACCTACATGGTAACACTGTATGGGGTCACCATAAACGGCGATATTTTTACCAAAAATATTTTGATTACAAGAAAATAAGTTGGCTACTTCTTCAATATTAATGGCAAATGAGAATACTTCAAATAATATTGCTGTTATTCGTATCTGTAGTTCACGCACAGGATAAGAGAATAATCAGTGGAAATGTAGTCAATCAGCAGACTGGCGCCCCAATACCCAACGCCAGCGTGTATATTGCCAATACATCCAGGGGAAGCGTTACCGACGCTAAAGGATTTTTTGAATTGCGAAACGTTCCTCTGGGGAACTATGAATTAGTTGTTTCATTTATTGGTTTCTCACCTAAAATATTTCAATTTTCACCAGGTAAATTACCCTTGCGGCTTGATGTGCGGCTTGAACCAAAAATCGATGTCTTGCAATCGGTTACAGTTCAGCCATTCGAAAAGGATGGGTGGGTTAAATGGGGTCGATTTTTTCTTGATCATTTTATTGGGACATCCGCTATTGCAAAGGAAGCAAAAATCAAAAATCAGCAAGTTTTAAGATTTAGATACTCGGCAAAAGAAAATACTTTGAATGTAGTTTCTAATGAGCCTTTGCTTATTGAAAATCCTGCTCTAGGATACAGGATTAAATATGATCTTGATGAGTTTACCTACGATAGTAGTGAACATGCTTTGTATTTTCAAGGCCATCTCTATTTTGAAGATTTAATCAAAGAAAACCCACGCATGGCTAAACGATGGAGAAATAATCGGAGGCAAGCTTATGGGGGTTCAATAATGCATTTCATGCGTTGCCTATATGCCGGTACGCTGACTAAAGAAGGTTTTGAAGTTCACAGATCGAAATTACAGGGGAAAGATTTTTACGAAATGTCTCCCAAATTATTGTCGTCGGACAGTATTGTTTCCAATTCAGCGGATAATATCAGAACTCTTTTTTTCGACAATACACTTACAGTAATTTACAAAAATGCAAAATCCGATCCAAACTACTCAAATCCAGAATCAGGCAAAGGCGGAGGATGGAGGCAAAATTCAATTATATCTTTAAGGTTCAAAAGACCTTTAATTATTGAATATAATGGGAACTATTCTCCTCCTTTGGATCTATTTTTAACAGGGTATTGGAGTTGGAGCGAAAAGATAGGCCATATTTTGCCATTAGACTATGATGCGTCAATACAAAATCGAGAATAAGTAATGAACTAAGTTTGGTTATCACCGATCAATTGGGCTATAAAAAAGCGACGTTTGAACAACAAATATTCATAAAATACATACTTTTAAGTATTGGTTCCTTTTGATACATATGATATTCAAAACCGGCTGCTGGCTGATGACCATACAGCGCTAAAGGCATTGTATGAGCATTATGGCCCTAAATTATTTCAGCTTGCATTTGCCATTGTCCGGTCAAAAGAAACAGCAGAAGAAGTCGTAGAAGATGTTTTCATCAAAGTGTGGAAAAAAAGAGTGCAGTTGGGGAAGCTCGACAATTTTACATTTTACCTGTATGTAACGGAAAAGGCAATTTCAGGGATGCTACGCGGGATATCTGCCCTGAGCTTTTGCAACTCGGCATGGTAACAGATGCCATGTGGATGGACATCAACGGGGACAATCAAAAAGATCTGATCGTAGTAGGGGAGTGGATGCCTATAAAAGTTTTTATCAATGAAAAGGGTAAGTTGGTGGACAGGTCCGGAGTATATTCAATTCCCTTCCTCGGGCTGGTGGAACAGCATCCTGGCGGAAGATTTTGATGGGGATGGGGACCTGGACCTGGTTATCGGCAATACAGGTTTGAATACTCAATTCAAAGCAAGTGAAAAAGAGCCTTTGACGCTATATTATAAGGATTTTGACAACAATGGGTCGATCGACCCCATATTGTGTTACTATATAAACGGGATTTCTTATCCTTCATCATCGAGGGATGATTTAATGGATCAGTTACCATCGCTCAAGAAAAAATTCCTGGAATATAAATCTTATGCGGATGCGACGATCCATGATATTTTTTCTGCTGAACAATTAAAAGGAGCGGATTTTTAAAAGCAGAAATGATGCAAACCATTTACCTGGAAAATCGGGGTAATAAAGATTTTGTTTTAAAACAACTTCCTGTAGAAGTACAATACGCCCCGGTATATGCAATCGCAGCCCTAGATATAAATCGCGATGGCAGGAAAGACCTGGTAATATCCGGCAACAATTCATGGACAAGGGTAAAATTCGGACGGTATCGCGCCGATCACGGAATCGTGTTGCTGGGGGATGGAAAAGGAAACTTCCGGTATGTTCCCCAGTGGATGAGTGGTTTGAATATAAGAGATGATATCAGGAGCACCCAGGTGATAAAATGCGGCAAAAAACTACATGTTTTATTTGGTGCTAATAATGCTTCCGTTTTATCGTATACACTTAATAACTACTAAAAAAATATGATTTTTGTACTGCCTTCTTCGGCTATACCATGATAATCACCCCATTAAGAAAGATCGTATTTTTCCATAGTAGAAGGCCCTTTGACTTGCCAATTGTGCGTATTATCTTTAGCTCATTCGATACAGCTCTCCGGACTATTTGAAAAACCAAAACGTCCGCACCCACGGAAGCAGGCTGTATAAATTCCCCCAATATTCCTGTGTTTAAATTTTTTTACTAATAATCCAAACCCTCAGGGTCGGCATTGTTTTACTCAAAAATTAAAACGATGTTGAAAACTCAATTTGTTCAGGGATTTTGTCTTTTCAGTTCATTTTTCCTTGTTTCCACCTCTTTCGCAGCTATCCAAAAAAACAAACCGCCGGTGCATGATTTTGACTCGACGAGAAAATCAGTACTGATGCTTTCCCATGTGCCAAAAGCGCCGTTTAATGGAAAGGCGATGCAATTTGTAAGAAATTACATTAAAAAAACGGATGAATGTCTGGCTGGTGTCAAAAATCGAAGTAAGACGCCCTTTTACATCATTGATTCGGTCTTTAGACTGTATGGTCTTCCGGTCGAGTTAAAATATCTTGCCGTTATTGAATCAGAATTAAGACCACAGGCGCTTTCTTGTGTAGGAGCCCGGGGGCCATGGCAGTTGATGCCGGGCACCGCTCTGGACTTAGGTTTAAAAATCACAAGACAACATGATGAACGCACGGACTATTATAAGAGTACGAAAGCGGCAGCCCTGTACCTGAAAGATCTGTACGCGCAATTCTCCGACTGGTTATTGGTATTGGCAGCCTATAATGGAGGACCCAAGCCGGTTTATACTGCTATTCATAAATCCGGCAGCAGAAACTTCTGGGCTCTCCAGAACTATCTTCCAGCAGAAAGCCGGGAACACGTTAAAAAGTTCATAGCCACGCATTATTATTTTGATGGTGGCGGAAGTGAAATAACTTTGACCAGGGCTCAGGATATGGACTATACAAAAGATCCAAATCAGTTTGCCATTTCCTGCGCAGTTGCCGAAGTTCCTTTGACAAGACGGGTAAAATCGGTAAACGCAAAAACAGTTCTAAAAAGAAGGGATTTGTCTGTTCATTACGCTATTAAACCGAAAGTCGTACCTGAAAACGATGGGAGAGATCTGCCTCCACTGAAAAATGAAAAGGTTGTCACACAGTTTGAGTCTTCTGAACATAAATTTAGAAGGCTCATGAGGGAATCAGAGGAATGCCTGAAAAGGTCTACTAAATTGATTCAGGGATAGACTACAGAAATAAAGGGGGTAAACGGTAAGGTCGCCGGATCTAATAAATCCAGCGACCTTCTATGATTTTCTGGTAGAAAGAATAGAGAATAAATTGCATTGCCATTTCCCACGGCTCCCATCTGACCGCTGCACACCATGGGGAAATTATTACATGATTCGCGGCACACAAATTCATGAAATAAACCACGGAATTAAGAATAATTGAATTCAGACAAAAAAATTTATTCTCCGGACAACCCAATAATAAAAAAACACGTTTCCATTGAAGTGAGTCCGTCCCCAGGGTTTACTGACAGCTCTAATCACACGTTAATACTCCTCCTGCCCCCGGAACCAAATACCTGTTTTCCTGTACTCCGTTCTCCAGGTCCAGTCTGTATGAAGAATTGATCCGGTTTTATTTTACGTTCTATTGAAAATTATCCGGGAACCCCTGATCTTTTTTATTCACCATGTAAAATCAAAAAAAAATGTCAACAGCATTACACAAAAAACCGTTGAAGAAAACGGTTCATGATGGTTTGCCCGAGCCTATTTTAACTGGCTTTCAAAGGAGTATTGCTTCAAGGAGATCATTGTACGTTTTGTTTATTTTATTTATGCTTGGCGCTGGCTGCCGAAAAAATGATCTGCGCAAATTGTTAAATGGGTATGAACAAACCAATCTTGTCGCGGACGCATCAGGATTCGATGCTTTAAGAATTGATGCCAACCTCGTAAATGCCTGGGGCATAGCAGCGACGCCCAGTGGTCCCATATGGATTTCAGCCAACCATACAGGTCTAAGCACTGTATATGACAAAAACGGTGCTACACTAAGACCCCCAGTAACGATTCCTTTACCCGGGGGTGGTCCTGGCGGGTCGCCTACAGGTGTCATATTTAACCCCACAAAGGATTTTATTATTTGGACTGATAAGAAAGGAGCACCGGCCAAATTTATTTTTGCGACTGAAGACGGAACCATTGCCGCCTGGGCAGGAGGAAACATCGCCAGTATTGTAGCAGACAAGTCTTCCTCTAATGCGGTGTATAAAGGCATCGCCATGGCAGAGGATGGATCAGAGAATTTTCTGTATGCAACCAATTTCCATGAAGCCAGAATTGATGTGTTCGATAAGAATTTTATGTTAGTTTCCGGTAAACCATTTATCGATCCGGAAATTCCCGCCGGATTCGCGCCTTTCAATATCCGGAATATCGGGGGATGGTTGTATGTCACCTATGCCAAACAGAAACCGGATCGCCATGACGACACAGCCGGTGCGGGAAATGGATATGTGACTATTTTTAAACCAAATGGTACCATGGTTAAACGATTTGCATCGAAGGGAGCACTAAATTCCCCATGGGGAATCGTGGAGGCAAAATTTGGATTTTCTGATGAATCCGAAAAAGTTATTATCATTGGGAATTTTGGAGATGGCCGGATTAATTTATTTGATGATGATGGACGTTTTATCGGTCCATTAAAAGATGACGGACACCCCGTTATTATCGAAGGTCTTTGGGCCCTGGAAAATGAAATCCCAACTGCCGAGCCGGGTCAGTTGTTTTTTACAGCTGGGCCTGCCGGTGAATCACACGGCATTTTCGGATATTTGAAAAGACGGCATTAAATTGTATGTAAAACAATCAAAAGGCTTTGAATCGGCGTATTTGAAGCCTTTTGGTAAGGCCTATAATGACCTGGGCAAGGCAACAGTTTTTAGATTTTTACGTACTATTCATCATCCAGAGATCTGATTCACGGCAATCGGACGGCACAAGACCCTGTTATATAGTGAAAAAATGCGCGTTATGAAAAATATCTCCACTTTATCAGTTCGCAGTACATGCAGGTTGCTGACGTTTGCGCTGATCCTGGTTGCCATTGTCAGCGCATCCTGCGGCAAATCCAAGACTGGCACTGATAATTCCAGTTCGACGGCAACTTATTCCGGAACCTTTGTCCCGTCGGATGGGCTGGATACTACAAAAGCAATTGGCACTGTAAAGGCAACTTTTGACAGCTCCACCCTGGTGCTCTCCTATTTAATCAGTTGGTCTTCATTGACCAGTATTCCTGTAGCCATGCATTTTCATGACGATGGACCGGTCATCGTCCAGCTCTCAGGTTTTCCTGTCTCCGGAACGGGTAATTTGGAGGGTAAAGCGACCTTCACCGTTGCTCAAGGATTGGATCTTGCCGCAGGCCGGATTTATGCCATGATCCATACCGAAAAATACCCTGCCGGCGAGATTCGGGCGACCCTGATCAGACAGTAATAAAGGACGCACGGGAAAGACACATCAATCCTTACCCGGATTTTTAAGCAGGTTTTTTTGCTGGTAATGTTGTTTTCTTTGTTCCTCTTCATCATCCATCTCCGGGCCCTTCATTATTTTCCGCCAGTCTATTTTCCGGTTATAGCGCTTCATGGCTACCTGCGGATCAAATACTTCTTTGGAGGGGAATACCAAGCTGTAAGGGCTATAGTCTGGCTTGTCTGTGAAGAAATCCTGCAGCAGTGTTGCGGTAGCGTCATATTGATTGACATAAGGAACGTTTAAAATGGTGTAAATCGTTTTTAATATGGACCCGAAATTCGCATGAGTATGTGAAACATATTTCCGTTTCACGTAAGGGCCCGCCATCATCAGGATGCTGCGATGCGCGTCTATATGATCCACGCCTCCTTGTGGATCATCTTCTGTAATGATGATCAGCATATTTTTCCAGTAGGCCGTCCTCGAAAGAAAATGAAGGATTCTTCCAATGGCAAGATCATTGTCTGCGACATAGGAATGAATAAATGGATACCCATCGACCGGGCGGGGATGTGCCGTATGGTCATTGGGGACCTGCATGGTGATCAGTTGGGGCATTTTATTTTTTCCGTTCAGCCACATTTTTCTGAACTCCGTTTCAAATTGCTGCATACGGAACTGATCCGGAATATTGGTATTGAACCCGGCATAATTATGGCTGGTCTTCGGCCACAGTGCTTTTTGCATCGGTACCATCACCGCGTGGCCTGAACCCGTTGCTGTGTCCGTCCATTCTTCGCGGTTGTGCGCGGTTTCATTGGCCTCTCCAAAATTGTAAAAAGAAATTTTGCTTCTTTCCATGGCTTCCCATAACCCTCCTCTCTCCGCATAGTCTTCCGGGTCCATGCTGCCTGTGGATCCGGGAAATCTTCTGCCTGAGGCCTTTGAAAAAAGCATGGCAGTCTTATCCACGCTTGAATTTGTTTCCACCCATTCGTTGGGTATTACGCCGAGCATCCAGTGATGACCATGGATGGAGGCATCGCTGTCGCAATAATAATTATCGGCAAAGGAAAAACTCCTGGCGATCTTTAAATGATTTGGCGCAACATCAATATGATAAAGTGTTTTGTCTTTTTGAATGATATTTACGCCAACGCCAAATCTTGCCAGTGAGGAGTCACCGATACCCGATGTCACCTGACCCAATACCTCGTCGTACGATCTGTTTTCTTTAGTAATGTAAACGATGTATTTGATGGGGCTTTTCCTTATATTTTGCAAAGGGGGCAATGGGTTTTTCCCATCATCCGTCAGGTTTATTTTTTTGAATGTATTCTCCATGGCCTCTTTAGTATAGGCAGCCAATTGCATTTCATCGGGCATGGGGATTTTTTGAAAACTTCCCAGTTGGATGTCGCCGATATAGGTTCCCTGTACGGGCTCCACAAAATGCTGACCACCATTTGGCCCTGCGCCAAACCCCCGGCAACTGATCACATACAATTCTTTTTCATTATTGCCAGTCTGCACGCGGGCTGGTCCCCAACCGGTAGGGATCAGGCCTTTTGTTATTTTTTTCTCAAGATCAATGACAGCGATTGCATTAAAGCCAAGCAAGGCAACATACAATGTTTTTTCATCCTTACTAATTGCGATGCCAAAAGGCAACAAACCACGGTAACGATCAATCAGGCTGTCTGTCTTAATAGAAATATGATCGACAATTTTATGTTCGCGGTAATCGATTACAGAAATATTATCATTGGTTGCATTGGTGATATATGCAAATTTGGTCCCGACGGCGATTGAATTGGGGCTGGCGCCGCCGACTACTTCTGCTCCTTCAACCATTTGGCCTATCTGGTAACCTGGTTTGAATTTATCAATTACTTTATTGGTCGCGAGGTCAATAGTATAAACGCTCATCGCTTCGGGAGCTAAAGGGCTGCCCACGCCCGGGATTTTTCGCCCTTGCAGGGTATAGCCTTCAATAGATTGCTTTGTACCATTGCCATAAGGATGAAATGGCAGTAGCAGGCTGTCATAATTCTTTTCAGTCAGGTCCGGAAGCAGCGGGTAGTCATACATGCCGACATTTGCTACAAAGGCGATTTTCTTGTCAGGGCTGATCGCGAGTCCAAAGGGTTGTCTGCCTGTCCTTATGGAAGCGCTAATTTGTTTGGTTGCCAGGTCGATCCGTACGAGTCTGAAGTTGCCCCTGTCCAATACCAACAGTTCATGATGATCCTGATCTAGTAAGAGATCGGAAGTAAAGCTGTCCTTATAATCAACGGAATCGACTTTTCCGTTCAAAGAAATAGAATCGAGCCGTTGAAGTGTTGAGATATCATATACAATCACTGCGCCATTGTCGCCGCCGCTTAAATAAACTGTTTTTGAATCACCGGAAAATGCCACACCCAGAAAGGAGCCATTTGAAAATGGCGAGGCAATGCTGCCGTCATAACTTGGTACCCTGGTGCTGGCCAGTGTTGCATTATCAATAATGGTGAACACGCCATTATGAAGCGTGACGGTTTTAGTGCCATCCGGGGCAACAGCCATACCAAAAGGATCATGTGTAATTCGAATCGTCTCACCTGCGGGAGAAATATATCGCCCGCTGGCCAGCACACTTTTACCCTTCGTATCGATATGCGCATACTCCTGTATGGCAGGAACCGTTAATACAGGATATTTTTTTTGGGCTTCGCTTTCCAGCGCATGCAGCAGCAAAATCAGTATTAATGATTTGCAAAAAAGATTAGTACTGGGACGAATTGAATATTTCAAGGATCGGTGCCAGAAGTTTATCATAAAATTCTTTTGCATCATCTTCGCTTTTGAAATCATGATGTTCAGGTTTATCATTGGTTACAATTGTCATTCGCCATCCGGTTTCTTCTTGCGTTGGAGAAATGGGAGGTATCTGATTAAAGGAGATTTCTATGGTTTTCGGTAATGTTGTTTCTTTTTCCATTTTATAAGATTGCAGACGTTCAAAATTCGGGTTTTTTGCCGGTAATCGGAAGGAGGTTTTCCAGGCTTATTAGCAAAAATTTCATATATTTCATTGCATGAAAGTAGAAGGCAGGTATTACAGGACCATCTGGCTGAATGAGGAAGCGCAGGATGTGATCAGCATCATTGATCAGCGTTTTCTGCCGCACCGTTTTGTTATAGAAAACCTGTGTTCTGTAGCAGATGTGGTCAGGGCGATCAGGGATATGCACGTGAGAGGAGCAGGGTTGATCGGTGCTGCTGCCGCCTATGGTATGTATCTGGCGGCGATCCAGGCGGCGGAAAAGACATCCTTCGGGGAAGACTTGCACCAATCTGCTTTATTGCTCAAATCATCGAGGCCCACGGCAGTGAACCTGGAATGGGCTGTGGACCGTCAACTGGCAGCCATAATGAAGGGGAGCAGCATCGCAGAAAAAATAAAACTGGCTCAGCAAACGGCCATCATGATAGCCGATGAGGATGCAAACTATTGCCGGAAAATAGGTTTGCACGGCACCGGTGTCATTGAGCAGATCGCAAAAAACAAAAAAGCGCAGACTGTTCATATTTTAACCCATTGCAATGCCGGCTGGCTTGCTTTCGTGGACCATGGCTCGGCCACGGCGCCGATCTATGAAGCATTCAAAAAAGGGATAGACCTCCATGTATGGGTAGATGAAACCAGGCCTCGCAACCAGGGGGCAAGCCTTACCGCCTGGGAATTATTGAACCAGGGCATTCCGCATACCGTGATTGCCGATAATACCGGAGGACATCTGATGCAACATGGCATGGTGGACCTGGTGATTACCGGAGCTGACCGTGTTACCCGTAGCGGTGATGTTGCAAATAAGATCGGCACTTACCTGAAAGCACTGGCGGCTCACGATAATGACATACCCTTTTATGTGGCGCTGCCTTCTTCCAGTTTCGACTGGAATATCCGCGATGGTTTGAAGGAGATCGATATCGAACAAAGAAATGGGGACGAGGTTAAATATATTTATGGTCTTTGTGAAAATGAAATAAAAAAAGTATTGGTCACACCGCTGAACAGTCCGGCCCTGAATTATGGTTTTGATGTAACACCTGCGAGACTGATCACCGGTCTGATCACCGAAAGAGGCATCTGCGGCGCCAGCGAAGAAGAGATCATGAATCTGTTTGCAGAAAAAAAGATCCCTGCATGAAAGACGAAGGTAGTATTAAATTCAATTGTCACTGGATCGAAGAGGAACCTTTGGATGATGCATGTATCGAAAAACTCAATCAGTGGCGCGAGCGCCTCTACACACTGCACCTGATTGGTGTTACAGAAGACGGGATCGGCTATGGGAATATGAGTCTGCGTTTTGAAGAAGACCAGTTCATCATCACCGGTTCGGGAACCGGAAGACTGGAAAAGCTTTCGTCAAGACATTATACAAAAGTAACTGACTATAACTTCGGGCAGAACAGTGTGACAACAGCGGGTCCCATCATAGCCTCCTCGGAATCACTCACCCATGCGGCCATTTATAAAACAAAAAAAGACATCAACGCAGTCTTTCACGTGCATCATCATGCGCTCTGGAAAAAACTACTGAAGACGCTCCCTTCAACGGCGAAGGATATACTCTACGGCACACCGGAAATGGCTATAGAGGTGATCCGGCTAATACAAGAAACCAAACAGGCCGGTATAAACATTTTCGCCATGGCCGGGCATGAAGATGGGATCCTGGCTTTTGGACAGGATCCCGATGAAGCGGGAAGGATATTATTGAGCCATTATCTTCTTCCGCCGCCGCCACCGGCGTGAAAACCTCCACCACCATGAAATCCTCCTCCACCAAATGAAGGACTGTGCATCCCGCCAAATGTCCTTGGCGAAAAGCCCGCTGAATTTTGCAAATGCTGCGCCCGGGATTGTCCGGATTCACGCATTTGTTGTTGCCTGTCCAGGTTTCTGGTTGTCTGCTGTGGGAAAGTATTCACACGCGTTCCCGGACTGTTCGTTTGCCGCTGCCATTGACCATTACTTCCTCTTTGATATACATTTCCCTGCCTGTCGGAAAAGATATTATTGGCGGACCGCTCTCCGGCTCTCCCAATATTACTTCTCCCACTGAAAGATCCTAAGCCACTCCTCGTTTCAATTCCATTTCTATTGCGGTAAATATTGTTGTTTGAATGCATAAACCGATCGCCACCGGCTATATTTCTTCCATAGAAACCGTGGTGCCGGTAACCTCCACCATTGTGCCAATATGCAGGATGATAATTCATCGGTCCCCACCAGCCGCCAAACCATCCATCCCAACCAAATCCAAAGCCTTCGTTAAACCAGTTAAAACCATAATCCAAACCAAAACTCCAGCCATACCAGGGATTGTACACCATGCCAAATCCCCATGACCATGGCCGCGGGAAATAATAGCTACCGATCCATGGCTGGTAATAGTAACCGGTGCCATAGACGACGGAAGGACCATAGATAAAACTATTGAGATATCCTGGCGTGTATCCAACATAGATATAATCGGGTGTGTAATCATAGATGTCAACGAATTTGGTATTGTAGACCGATGAAGTGGGGGGAATCAGATCCAGGTCACCGGGACGGGCGGTACTGGCAACCCATGGCCCGGCCGCACCGTTAGAAACAAACCAAACGCCGTTGTCCAGCGCATAATAACTTCCTGCGTACAACAAAACAGTAGCCGAAGTATTCACAGCGTATTGCAAACGCGTTCCATTTATGGGTTGAAACTGTGGATCACCATCGTAAGTGACCTGGGTGGTTGCTGTTTTCCGATCCACTTTTGCTGTCTGAGCCGTCTGTGCATCCATAACGGCTTGCTTAGCGGCTTCGGTTCCGGCAACGCTGGCCAGGACATTGTCTTTCGGTGAACCCTCAGGTATTTTAGCAAAATCCGCGGGCAATTTGTCAGAAGCGATGAATTCCCATTCACTATGATCAGTAAGCGCAGCAGCATGATACCAACGGCCTGAAATCAAAATATAATATTGTTGGGCATGTGTGTCCACGAAAATATCATCCGATGAATTTTCAATGTATAACAAGTCGGTTCCCTCAATAGGTAAGAAATCGGGCTCGCCATCAGACTGGATCAATTCCGCAGGAGTGGTGGTGACGACTATTGCCGGAATGACGCTATCCGCAACCATGGATCTGTCAGCAGCCTCGGCTTGTGTTGCATGATCCTGGGCAAGCGTCTTTTCGATTTTTCTAAGTTTCCTGGAAACCTTACCACTTACAAACGAATAGGGACCTGTTGCCGAATCTGCAGTGTACCAGTGTCCCCCGCCATACAAATAAAAAGGCCCCTTATTGTCTTTTACAATGGTAAACGGACTATTGATTACTGCATCCATTCGCCATTTTTTGTTTTGCCGGAGTATCGGTTTACCATCGACGGTCACTAAAACCGTGGGATGTGTTGCATATATTATTTGGGGAACCTTTGTATTGATATCGTTGGATAGTTTCGTTTCGTCGAGATGCTGATCCAGTGTGGCAAGAATTTCATCCAACGAAATCTCGCCTGCAGCCTGGGGTAGTTTTGATTCCAGCGTTGCCTTGATTTGGTTGAGATCGTTTTGATTTGTATCAGACGGAATTTTTATGGCTGATATGGAAATGGATTCGATGGCCAATTGCCGGCTATTTCGGTCGGTTTCCACTCTCGAAGTAGACCATATGGTACCAAATTCGGGATCGTTACCGTCTTTTTTTAATATAGATATGGCGGCAATTGACCTGAGCCTGTTTCCAGATAAGGAATCAGGCTGCAACTGGTATACTTTGATCGTTGTACCGTCGGTTGCTGAAATGGTTATTGGCCAAACTTCCTGTGCATGGCCAACATGACTGAGCATAATAGCAACACCTGCTACTATCGTTTTTTTTAATAAGCGTTTCATATCTGTTTTTTTTGATTTTTTCTGGAACAAAGATATTCGGGCCGCGCTCGTCTGGCTTTTACTAAACGGTTAATCGGCAGGAACAATCGTTAAGGCGTCAATATCAGTCGACGCTTTTTGCGCGGACTCATCCGCCTACACTTATTGCCCATTGAACGATTTGGATATTTTATCGGCTGTTTCCTAAACTAGGTTTGCGTTCACGTATTCGCAACTTGCAGCATTTAATTAATTGACTTAAAAAAAATAGCATGAAAAGAAATATATATCTGCGGATTTGGCCGATCTGGATAATGCTATGCTGTCATTTTCCGGCCGCCGCCCAAACAACAGACAAGCTATTGACCTTGCCTGAAGCAATAGAAATTGCCTCGGCAAATTATTTGATTCAGTCAAAAAAGAATTATGCCAGGTCATCTGCCGAATCTGTTGCGGCGGCTAAAAAAGACGCGCTGCCCGATTTTCTTTTAGCTGCTCAAAGCGCTTATGGAACATTGAATGGCACGAATGGGCTTGGCTCAGGTTTGCCTGGCGTCACAACTGTTGTTGCACCCGCAAGTCTTTCACAAAACATGAATGCCAGTTTCGGAGCATTATACGTGGCAAACGTGAATCTAAATGTTTTTTCATTTGGATTGCAAAGAGCACATGTGGCAGCCGCAAAGGGGCAATACGACCAGGACAGGGCTGATCTTGAACAGACAAGATTCCAGGTGCAGACCTCGGTGATTGGTTTGTACCTGAACCTGCTGACAGCACAACGCCTGCGCATCGTTATGGAAGACAATGTGGAGCGGATCAGCAGGTTGAGGGATATCATCCTGGCAAGAACGATAAATGGCCTGAATCCGGGAGTGGATAGTTCTATCGCCAATGCAGAACTATCGACGGCCAGAATATCTCTGACCGATGCAAAAAATTACGAGCAAAGCCAGTCCAATCAATTGTCGATTGCCATGGGCGTGCGCCAGCAGTATTACACCCTGGATTCGAGTTTCGTCATACGTCTGCCAAGAAGCATTCCAACCCAGCATCAAATAAACCTGCAACAGCACCCGGTATTGCGGTTCTTAGACAGCAGGGTAATTACCAGCGACCTGATGGCAACCTATATTCATAAAACCAGCCTGCCCAGGGTCAGTTTTTTTGCAGTAGGACAGGAGCGGGGCACCGGTTTTGGCAGCAGTTTTTCCACCAATCCCAAAGATTATACAACGGATTTTTTTAAAGCCTCAGAACCAGTGAGGGCGAATTACCTGCTGGGCGTTGGGGTTACATGGAATATAATTGATTTAACAAGGGTGAAATCAAAGGTCCTGAGCCAGCGATATATATCTGCCGGATATCGGGATGAATATGATCAGGCAGAAACCCAATATGTAAACCAGCTGAATTTCGCAGATCAACAAATCAATAATGCACTTACTAAATACGGGGAAGTGCCGATCCAATTAAAATCAGCGCAAGATGCTTATAATCAGAAAAAAGCACTTTACGAAAATGGACTGACCAATATTGTTGACGTTACGCAAACATTATACATGCTGAACACGGCAGAAACACAAAGCAATATTGCCTGCAATGCGGTTTGGCAGGCGCTGCTCTATAAGGCCAGTTCGGTTGGGGATCTCAGTTTGTTCTTATTACAATTATAAATTAACACAACATGAACCTAATTAACACTGCATTACGTAGACCCATCGCGATCATCGTGCTGGTATCAGGACTTGTCTTATTCGGCATATTAGCAGTAAGAAAGATAAATATTGATATTTTCCCGAATATAAATATTCCTACTATTTATGTATCCCAACCCTACGGAGGTTTATCGCCGCAACAAATGGAAGGCTTTGTATCCACCAATTACCAGAGTATTTATTTATATATCAATGGAATCAAATCTATCGAAACGAATAATATCCAGGGTCTAAGCTTATTGAAACTGAGTTTCTATGATGGCACCGATATGGCAGAGGCTGCAGCCGAGGTAACGGCCCTGACTAACCGCGCATTTACAGAAATGCCACCCGGTACCCCACCGCCTTTTATGCTCAGGTTTGATGCTTCAACACTTCCGGTGGGACAATTAGCATTGAGCAGTCCTAAACGCAGCGTTACGGAATTGGAGGATCTGGCCAACGTATGGGTAAGACCCAGTTTTTCAAAAGTGCCTGGACTTTCAGCCATTCCACCAGTCGGCGGCAATGTCCGGAGCGTTTTAATCAATATAGATCCTGACCTAATGCGCAGTCATAATCTTACCCCGGATCAAATAACTGCTGCGGTACAGGACAATAGTCATATTTCCGCTGCGGGTCTTGTCAATATGGGTAAAACCGCTTACCTGACGCCCGTCAACACCGTGATTCCGCAGATCCCGGATTTTGGTAATATTCCTTTGCTATATAAAGATGGAGCCACTGTTTATTTAAAGGATGTTGCAAAAGTTCAGGACGGCGCAGACATTACAACCGGTTTTGCTTATGTCAATGGTAAAAAGTCTATTTATATACCTATCGTAAAAACCGCTAGTGCCTCCACATGGTCAGTGGTGCAGGATCTGAAGAAAGCCATTCCTTCCATGCAGTCCCTGCTTCCTGAAGATGTGCAGCTCAATTTTGAATTCGATCAGTCTGTATATGTCATTAATGCTGTGAATAGCCTCATTCATGAAGGTGTTATTGGTGCGTTCCTTACCGGATTGATGGTTCTGTTATTCCTGAGAGATCCGCGAAGCGTTTTAATTGTGCTGGTCAATATTCCTATTTCCATTATCACCAGTACGCTGTTATTGAAAATGTTCGGACAGACCATCAACATCATGACCTTAGGCGGTCTGGCGCTGGCCATTGGTATTTTGGTGGATGAATCCACCGTTACGATTGAAAATATACACCGGCATCTGGAAATGGGGAAGACCAAAGCAAGAGCGGTTGCAGATGCCTGTCATGAAATTGCCCTGCCTAAATTACTTATTCTGCTTAGTACCTTGGCGGTGTTCGCTCCTGCTTTTCTTATGACTGGCGTTCCGCAAGGAATGTTCCTGCCGCTGTCCATGGCGGTTGGATTTTCCATGATCACTGCATTTCTTTTATCGCAAACCCTGGTCCCCGTTCTGTCGAATTGGGTATTAAAGGATTTGCCTCATAAAAAGACCGAAGAAACAGCCCCAAAACCACCCGGCGGCTTTGAACGATTTAGACAACGATTCCTGAAATTGCTGGTAACGGGATCAAAATACAATAAACTGGTGATTGCTTTTTATTTCCTGACCGCAATAGGTATAACGGCCGTGGCTGCAAATGCCATTGGGAAAAATATCCTTCCTGCAGCAAATGACGGACAGTTTCAGGTACGTATAAGAGCACCACAAGGCTCAAGGCTCGAGCATACAGAAGCCACTTTGCTTCAGGCGCAGGATGTGCTTTACAAGCTGGTAGGAAAACAAAATGTAGAAATCGTTTCTGCTTTTGTTGGATTGCAACCTCCAAATTATGCCACACTGCCCATCATATTATTTACCAGCAGCTCCAATGAGATTATCATGCAGGTTGCGTTGAATCCTTCCTATAAGGTAAAAAACATGGATGATTTTGAGGAGCGTTATCGCCTGGCATTGCATCAGGCGATGCCCGACATCACTTTATCATACGAACCGATTGACCTCACCGACAAGATCATGAGCCAGGGTGCTACAACCCCGATCGAAGTGGCCATCATGGGTAAGGACCTTAATGAAAGTCAGCTATACGCACAAAAAGTAAAAACGGCCATGCAAAAAATACCTTTTTTAAGAGATATCGGGCTGAAAGAACAATTGCAAAACCCCGCTATTCTCATCAATATAGACAGGGAAAAAGTAAAACAGCTGGGACTTACTTTAACGCAGGTATCCAATTCATTGACGGCAGTTACTTCTTCCAGCCGGTACATACAAAAAATGTTGTGGCTGGATGCTGCCAATGCCAACTCTTATGATGTTCAGGTGGAAGTGCCTCAGAATGCAGTATCGAGCATGGATGACCTGGCGGCCATTCCATTAAAGCAAAATAGTTCCAGGCCCGTATTGGGAGATGTAGCCACCTTAACCAGGGATCATGTGATCAGTGAATACGATCGTAAGGGTGCCACCCGGTTCCTTTCTATAGGCGCCAATATTTATGGCAAAGACCTGGGTTCGGCGGCAGCAGCGGTAAATAAGGCCCTGAAATCAATCGATGCGCCACCACGCGGAATCTCAGTTGAAACACGGGGAGAGATGGGACTGTTGACAGAAACGCTGGGCAGTCTTCAAACGGGTCTGCTGATCACATTTGCTGTGTTGTTGTTGATGCTGGCAGCGAACTTTCAGTCATTCCCACTTTCAATGACTGTGTTAACCACTATTCCTGCAGTACTCGCGGGCTCAATATTGATGTTACTGGCTACCGGATCAACACTCAACCTTGAATCTTATATGGGAATCATTATGTCGGTAGGTGTTTCCGTATCCAATGCCATTTTATTGGTCACCAATGCCGAAGAAATCAGAAAAACAGGAACTGATGCTGCTCAGGCGGGTATCCAGGCTGCAGGACTTCGTTTACGGCCAATACTGATGACGAGTATTTC
>Ga0193728_1000291_pt1 | contig 23716 bp, 20 predicted proteins | sample U1c1metaG_FD_143037 | JGI IMG/M metagenome (GOLD analysis project Ga0193728, IMG submission 143037) | Soil microbial communities from a riparian zone of the East river system, Colorado, United States - U1c1 | ecosystem: Environmental > Terrestrial > Soil > Riparian zone | place: USA: East River...
CGGGGCGGGCTGCGCGGCCGGGGCGGGCTGCGCGGCCGGGGCGGGCTGGGCGGGCTGCTGAACAGCCGCCGCCGGGACACGACGGTGACCGCCGTCGCCTGCCTGGTGCCCTTCCTGGTCCTGCTCGCGATCTTCCAGTACTTTGCCATCGGGCTGATGATCCGCAACAGCCTGTACAGCTACTCCCTGCTCAACACGGGCTTCAGTAAGTTCGTGGGGCTGTCGAACTACCGCGAGATCCTGCACGACCACCTCGCGCTGCAGTCGATCGCCGTCACGCTCATGTTCGCCCTCGGGGTGGTCGTCACCCAGGTGCCGCTCGGCCTGGGCCTGGCCCTCCTGCTCAACATGCGCCGCCGTGGCGCCCCGCTGCTGCGCAGCATCGTCTTCGTGCCCGTGGTCACCTCGGTCGTCGTCGTGACCACGATGTGGACGTTCATCTACGCCCCGTCCAGCGGGCTGGCCAACAGCGTGCTGCACTCCCTGCACCTGCCGATGTTCAAGTTCCTGACCACGTCGCACCAGGCGCTGCCCGCGCTCGTCATCATGACCTTGTGGGAAGAGGTCGGGTTCAGCATGATGCTGTTCCTGGCCGGGCTGCAGTCCATCCCGACCGAGTTCGAGGAGGCCGCGGCCGTGGACGGCGCCGGCGCCTGGTCCCGGTTCTGGAAGATCATCCTGCCCCTGCTCAACCGGACGACGGTGCTCGTCGTCGTGGTGAGCACGATCTTCGCGCTGCAGGCCTTCACCCAGTCCTACATCATGACCCAGGGCGGCCCCGACGGGGCGACCAACTTCATGGTCTACAACATCTACACCGAGGCGTTCAACCTGGGTAATCCCGGCTACGCGTCCGCGCTGTCGGTCATCCTGCTGGTCATCATCATCATCGTGAGCGCAGTCCAGATGCGGGCCCTGCGAGGCCGCCGATGAGCCGGACGATCGTGACCATGACCGGGCGCGGCGCGGGCCCGGCGCCGCGGGCGGGGGCTGCGCTGGTCCGCCAGACCCGCCCGGCCCGGGCGGCCCGCACCAGCGCCTACTGGGCCATCTCCATCGTGCTGCTGGTCGTCTTCCTGGCCCCGTTCCTGTGGATCCTGGCCTCGTCATTCAAGTCGCAGGCCCACATCTTCTCGGACGTCACCCCGCTCAGCCCGCGCACGTTCGTGCCGACCTCGCCGACACTGAGCAACTACCGCTCGGCCTTCACCTCCGAGCACGTGGGGCGCGCCCTGCTCAACTCGCTGATCGTGTCGGTCGTCCAGGTGGCGCTCACCGTGCTGCTCGCCGTGCCCGCCGCCTACGCGCTGACCCGGCTGAAGTTCCGGCTGCAGGGCCTGATGTTTGGCATCATCCTGGTCACCTTCATGATCCCGGCCGAGGCCGTCGTCATCCCGCTGTTCCAGATCGTCTCGGACCTCAAGCTCAGCAACACGCTATACGGGGTGTTCCTGCCGTTCATCGCGAGCCCGTTCGCGCTGTTCCTGCTCCGGCAGGCGTTCCGCGACATCCCCCTGGACCTGGACGAGGCCGCGCTCATCGACGGCGCCAGCCACCTGAAGATCATGCTCCGGGTCATCGTCCCCAACGTGCGGCCGGCCCTCGCCACCGCGGCCCTGATGACGTTCCTGTTCTCCTGGAACGCTTTCCTGTGGCCGCTGATCGTGATCCAGTCGCAGAATAACCAGCTCGTTCAGGTCGCCATTGCCATCAACACCGTTCCCGGTGAGCTGCCCAACTGGGGACAGGTTTTCTCGGGGGCGGTCATCGCCACCCTGCCGGTCCTCATCCTGTTTATCTTCCTGCAGCGCTACTTCGTGCGGGGAATTGTCGCCAGCGGTATCAAGGGGTGACCCGCAGCCCTCGGGGCCCTTATCTTCCCGGTAGCAGGACGGACACCGGGATAGTAACTCTCACATGGGCCAGCCCTGCGCGCGCGGGGCCGAGAAAGGAGAACGGACATGACTATCCGGCTGCTTCTGGACGTCGACACGGGCACCGACGACGCCGTTGCGATCATGCTGGCGGCGCTCCATCCTGACCTGGAACTGGCCGCTATTACCACGGTGAACGGAAATGTCCCCGTCAAGAACTGCACGGACAATACACTGCGGACCCTGGACTATATCGGGAAGCAGTCGATCCCGGTTTACGAGGGCGCGCCGGAGCCCATCTCGCGCCGTGACTTCCCCATTCCCCGGTCGGCGCGCGGCATCAGCGAGATCCACGGCGAGCACCTGGACATCCCCGACGCCGTCACGGCCAAGGCGGACGGCATCGGCGCGCTCGCCATCCTGGACGAGTACCGCGAGGGCGGCCCGGGCGGGGACACCGTCCTGGTCGCGACCGGGCCGCTGACCAATGTCGCGCTGGCCCTCAAGCTGGATCCCAGCCTGGCCGCGCGCATCCCGAAGCTGGTCATCATGGGCGGCGGCCACGAGGTTCCCAACGTCACCCCGTCGGCGGAGTTCAACATCTGGGCCGACCCCGAGGGGGCCGCCGTCGTCCTGGGCAGCGGCATCGCCGAGATCATCCTCGTCCCGCTCGACTCGACGCACCGCGCGCTGATCTCGCTGGAGGACTGCGCGGCGTTCCGGGCGCTCGGCACCCCGGCCGGCGAGGCCACGGCGCGGTTCGTCCAGCGGCGGATCGAGGGATACGACGCCACCCAGCCGATGGCCCGGCTCGGCGCGGCCCCGGTGCACGACGCGCTCTGCGTCGCCTACCTCATTGACCCCACCGTCATCCCGCTCGAGAAGTACTACGTGGACGTCGAGACCGACGGCCCCCTGACGGTGGGCCGGACCGTGGTCGACACGCACCGCCGCAGCGGCCGGGAGCCGAACGTGTGGGTGTCGCTCGACGCCGACGAGAAAAAGTTCCGCGACATCATGCTGGCCGCCTTCGCGGCCAGGTAGCCCGTCCCGCCGTCTTCGCCGCGCGCGGACCCGTCCCGCCGTCTTCGCCGGCCGCCGCCGGGCCGCGGGCCGGGCCGCCGCCGGGCCGGCGGCCCGGCGGCCCGCGGGCGGCGCGCCCGCATCGGAAGGAGCGCGTGTCGCCATGCCCAGCCGCCAGCCCGTCGTGACGCGGCTGCTGGTCGCACTCGCCTGCTACTTCTTCCTCAACGGGATCATGCAGTCACTGGTGTCCCTGCGCGGGGTGGCGGCCGGGCTGAGCGGAGTGCAGCTCGGCCTGACCCTGGGCCTGGCCAGCGGCGCCCTGGGCATCTTCGTCGACATGCCCGTCGCCGCCAGGGCCGACCGGCGCGGCAAGTACGCCGTGGTCCAGGCGGGCATGGCCTGTGCCCTGGCCGCCTCGGTCACGCTGCTGGCCGGCGGCCGCGCGCCCCTGGTGATCGGCGCGTTCCTGGCCGGGATCGGTGCCTCCGCCGGCGGAAACTCCCTGCTCAGCTGGCTCGGCTCGGCCCGGCCCCCGGCCGGCCAGGCGCGGCTGCAGGGCCTCAACGGGAGTGTCCAGCGCGTCGGGGCACTGCTCGCGGCCGGCGTCGTCGGCCTGGCCATCGCCGAGCGGCTGCCCATCGCGATGGCCGCAGGCGCGGCCGTCGTGTCTGCCGTCGGCCTGCTGGCCACCCGCGCGCGGGTCATGCGCGCGGCCGATACCGCCGCCGGCGGCCCGCCCGGCATCACGGCCAGCTACCGGCGCGGTTTCGCGATGCTGACCAACCGCGGGCTCTTGCTGGCCGCCAGCATCAACATGGCCGTCAACGTGGTCTTCCTGGAGACGAACTCCTATGTCCCGCTGGCCCACGGCCCGGACCGCGCCGTGATCGTGACGGGCACCCTCGTGGCCCGAGACCTCGCAGCGGTCGCCGTCGGTGCCGGGATAGCGATCATGGGCATCAACGTCGCGTTTCCGGCCCTCGTCGCCGGCGCGCTGGCCGTCGCCGCGGCCTGCGCCTGGGCCGGCGGCCTGGCCACGGGCAGTCTCGCGCTCATCGGCCTGGGCGGCGTCCAGGGCGCGGTCATCGGCATGTGCATTGCGGCCGCCAACCTGTTCACCATCGGGGCGATCCCGGCGCACCAGCGCACCCTGGCTATGGCCGCCTCGGTCTTCCCGTCCCGGGTCATGTTCATCGTCCTGCCGATCGGCAGCTCGGTGGTCCTGCGCTCAGCCGGCCTCCCCGACGTGTTCCGCCTGCTGGCCCTCCTCCTGCTGGCCCTGGCCGCCGCCGCCCTCGTCCTCGGCCGCCGCGCCGCCCGCGCCGCACCCCCCGCCCCGCCCCCCGCTCTCGCCCCGCCTCCTGCCCCGGAACAGGCCGACCCGCAGAGCCGACTTCCATGATCGCGACCGATCGCCTGGCAGAAGGAGGCTGTCGCGTTGCTCGTGGTGGCGGCTCGTCAAGGCCCGGGGTGTCCCGCGCCGGCCCTCAGGCGCGGGACAGCCGGGGCCGGCCGGCGCGCAGCACCATCACCCCGCCCGTAACACCAGCATCAGCAGTTGCCGGGGCGGGGACCCGGCTGGCGGGGCCTTCATGATCGTGACCGATATACCGGGCTCCTTCACGGTTAATCGGTCACGATCATGAAAGGCGGGGCAGGAGCAGCGTCCGGGAGCAGGCCCGCGCCGCGTCGCCGCGAGCTCAGTGGGCGGTCTGGGCCAGGGCGGCGGCTATGCGGTCGCGGCCGGCGCCGTCGGCGAGCAGGAGGGCCACCAGCACGCGGGCCTTCAGGCCGTCGAGGGCGCCGGCCGGGATCAGCCCGCCGTCGATCAGGTCCCGCTCCGAACCGGGATACGCGGCCGTGGTGGTGTACAGCTCGCCGGCCCCGGTCCGGGAGGCGAACACGACCGGCATCCGCGCGGCGAGCCGCTTCAGCGCGTCCGCGTTCCGCCGGGCCGCGTGACCCGCGCCGAACACCTCCACCACGGCCCCCGCGCCGGAAGCCGACCCCGCTACGGCGTCCACCAGTGCCGGCCCGTCGCCGAGCCCGAACCGGATCAGCGCGACCGGCGGAATGACCGCTCCGGGAGCCAGGCGGATGCGAGGCGCTTGGTGTCGCGGGACGAGCGGGATCGCCACCCGCCCCTCGCTCACCGCGCCCAGCGGGGCCGGCCCCGGGGGAGCGGAACGCGGCCGGCGACGTGCTGTGCGTCTTCTGCACGAACCGCGCTGCGTGGATCTCGTCGTTCATGACGACGAGCACGCCGAGGCCGGCGGCCAGCGGGCTGGCCGCGACCCGGAGCGCGGCCGCCAGGTTGGCCGGGCCGTCCGCGCCGAGCTGCCCGGCGTTGCGCATCGCGCCGGTGACCACACCGGTGGCGAACGGTCGCACCAGCCCCGGACGTCCCGCCCGCCCCGGACGGCCCAGGGGCAGCGCCGCTAGGCCCTCCGCCCAGCGCGACCCGTCGCCCTGAAACCGAGCCGAGGCGAGCCACAATCATGATCGTGGGAGGATCACTCACCCCAGAAGGTGAGCAACCTTCCCACGATCATGGCCCGGCGCTGGAGCACGAGTACTCCTGGGACCCGCGGGGCGGATGTGGCGAGCCAGGGGCGAACGGGCGGCCGCCGGCGGGCCGGGAGTTCTTTTGCCGGGCGCCCGCCGGCGGCCGGGATGATGAGTGCTACGGTCGACAATCGCCCGTTTCGGGAGGCTCGCGGCCTCCGGACATGTGCCAGCCCAGACGAGGGGAGCAATGGATGCCGGTGACGCGCGTGTCCGGGGAGGTCCGGTGGGGGATCGTCGGCCCGGCCAACATCGCCCGGGCGCAGTTTCTGCCCGGCCTGCGGGAGGCCGGGGGCGGCCGGGCCGCCCTGGTCGCGAGCCGCGACCTGGCCAGGGCGCAGGCGTTCGCCGCCAAGAACGGAGTCGAGCGCGGCGTGGCGGACTACGCCGCCGTGGCCGAGTCGCCCGACATCGACGCCGTCTACGTGGCCCTGCCGAACTCGCTGCACGCCGAGTGGACGATCCGCGCGCTCCAGGCCGGCAAGGCCGTGCTCTGCGAGAAGCCGCTGTGCGTCGGGTCGGCCCAGACGGCGCAGGTGCTCGACGCGGCCGCGGCCGTGCCCGGCGCGCGGCTGTGGGAGGCCTTCGTCTTCCCGTTCCAGGCTCAGCACCGGCGCCTGGTCAGTCTGCTGGCCGACGGCGCGGTCGGCGACCTGGCCGAGATCATCAGCGCCTTCCACTTCCGGCTGACCCGGCCCGGCAACATCCGGTTCTCGGCCGCGCTCGGCGGCGGCGCCCTGGCCGACGTCGGCTGCTACCCGATCCGGCTCGGCCACGAGCTCTTCGGCCCGGACCCGGCGGCGACAGCGGTCGGGTCGGCGGTCGTCCCCGCCGGGGGCGAGGTCGAGGCCGACGCGGCCGCCATCGTCACCTCCGGGACCCGCCGCCTGGTGCTGACCTGCGGCTTCGGGCGCAGCGTCGATACCTTCACCCAGGTCCTCGGCGATCACGGCCAGATCCACCTGGCCAACCCGTTCCACCCCGGGCCAGCTGACCCGCTGACCCTGCTGCGGCCGGGAGCCGAGCCGGTCGTCGAGCACCCGACCACCGACGAGCGCTCGTTCACCGCGGCCCTGCGCCACATTCACGCCGTGCTGCGTGGCGAGGCCGAGCCCGAGCACACCGCGGCGGAGTCGGCCCTGGCCACCGCCGCGACCCTGGAGGCCGTCCAGGCCGCCTGCGGGCTGCGATGAGCGCCGCGCGCCCCACCATCGTCATCGGCTCCTTCCTGGAGGCGGAGCAGGTCCGCCGGATTGCCGCCGCCCCGGCCGCGGGCCGGGTCATCTACGAGCCTGACCTGCTGCCCGTGCCGCGCTACCCGTGCGATCACACCGGGCCGCCGCGCGACCTGAGTGCCGCCGACCTGGACCGGTGGCGGGCGCTGTCGGCGGAAGCCGAGGTGTACTTCGACTTCGACTGGCTCGACCCCGCCGGCATGGCCAGCCGCAGCCCCGGCCTGCGCTGGATCCAGGCCACCAGCGCAGGGATCGGCGGCTTCATGCAGCGCACCGGCCTGAATGTCAGCGTTCTGGACGGCAGCGTTCTGGACGGCAGCGTCATGGATGGCAGCGGCCTGACCGTGACGACCGCGGGCGGCATCCACGCCGTGCCGCTGGCCGAGTTCGCGGTCATGGGCGCGCTGCACTTCATCAAGGGCGTGCCCCAGCTGAAGCAGCGCCAGCGCGCCCGGCACTGGGAGCGGTACACCACCCGGCAGCTGGCCGGGCAGCGGGCGCTGGTCGTCGGGCTGGGCGGCATGGGCCGCCAGGCGGCCGCCTCCTTCGCTGCCCTGGGCGTGGAGGTCTGGGGCCTGGGCCGGGCCGGGGCCGCCTACGACGTCCCCGCCCTCAGCCGGGTCATCGCGCGCGACGGCCTGGACGCGGCGCTGCCCGGCATCGGCATCGTCGTGCTGTGCTGCCCGCTCACCGACGAGACCGCGGGCCTGATCGGCGCCCGGCAGCTGAGCCTGCTGCCGCGCGGCGCCGTCCTGGTCAACATCTCCCGCGGCCCCGTCGTGGACCAGGCCGCCCTGACCGCCGCCCTGCGCGAGGGCCACCTGGGCGGCGCCTGCCTCGACGTCTTCGCCACCGAGCCGCTGCCGCCCGAGGACCCGCTGTGGGACCTGGACAACGTCATCGTCTCGCCGCACTCGGCGTCCACCGTGGCCACCGAGAACGCGGCGCTCACCGACCTGTTCCTCGACAACCTGGCCCGCCGCGCCGCCGGCGACCCGCTCCGTAACCGCTACGACCCCGCCCGCGGCTACTAGCCCCAGGTCAGCACCCTCGTTACGTTCCCATTTCGTGACGTCCAGGACCTTGACGACCAACCGCCCAGCACGGTTCACTGCCAACAGTCGACAATCGACAAACCTGCCAAGGAGGTCCGGTGCGACCGATGTCAAGATGTCTGCGATGGGCGGCCCCGGCCGCCGTCGTCGCCCTGGCGCTCGCCGCGTGCGGCTCGTCCGGCAACAGCTCCGGAAATAGCTCAGGCTCCGGCCCGGCCGCCTCCAGCAACGCCCCGGCGCACGGCGGCACCATGCAGGTCGCGTTCCAGTCCGACCCGGACACGCTGGACCCGCAGGTCTGCTACGACGCGACCTGCTGGGACAACATGCAGATGCTGTTCGACCGGCTGTACGACTACAAGACCAACACGACCGACCTGCAGCCCGAGGCGGCTGCCAGCCTGCCCCAGGTGTCGGCCAACGGCGAGGTCTACACCATCGCCATCCGGCCGGGCATGACCTTCGCCAACGGCAAGCCGGTCACCGCCGCCGACTTCGTGTACACCTTCTCCCGGATCTGCAACCCGGCCACCAAGTCGCCCGTCGTCGGCTTCTGGACCATCGTCGCGGGCTGCACCGCGTTCGCCAAGCACCCGGTCGGCAGCGTCTCGGGCATCAAGGCGCTGTCCCCCGACCAGCTGCAGATCACGCTCACCCAGCCGGACGCCGCGTTCAAGTACGTGATGGCCATGCCGCACGCATCGGTCATCCCCGCCGGAACCGGGTCCCAGCAGGCGCAGCACCCCCTGGGATCGGGCCCGTTCGAGCTGGTCAGCTTCACGCCCGGCCAGTCGATCATCCTGAAGCGGAACCCGCGCTACTGGGACAAGAAGCTGCCCTACGTCGCGGGCGTCAACGAGAAGCTGGGCGTCACCCCGACCGTGCAGCTGCTGGAGCTGGAGAAGGGCCAGATCAACCTGATGGGCGACCCGCTGCCCAACTCCGACTACCTCACGGTAGTCAAGAACAAGGCGCTGGCCAGCCAGACCCTGCACCGCAGCGCGCTGGACACCTACTTCCTGACCATGAACACCCACATCAAGCCGTTCAACAACCCGCTGGTCCGCGAGGCCGTCTCCTACGCGATCAACCGGCAGTTCCTGCTCAAGACGGTCAACGGCCAGGGCAGCCCGGCCACCGGGCTCATCCCGCCCGGCGTCACCGGCTACAGCTCGCAGAGCATGGTCCACTCGCTCGACGTGGCCAAGGCCAAGGCCCTGCTGGCCCAGGCCGGCTACCCGCACGGCTTCACCACCACGATGTACAACTGGAACACCCAGCCGTGGACCAACCTCGACGCCCCGATCCAGCAGCAGCTGGCCGCCATCGGGATCACCCTCAAGGTCGACCCCATCCAGGAGAGCACCTTCTTCACCCTGGCCGGCACGCCCGGCAAGGCCCCGATGACGCTGACGTTCTGGGTGGCCGACTACCCCGACGGCAGCGACTTCTTCCAGGCGCTGGTCTCCTGCGCCGCTGACATCCCCGGCGGCCAGAACTACTCCTTCTACTGCAACAAGAAGGTCGACGCGTCGGTCAACGCGGGCCTGGCCGACCCGGGCTCGGCCCAGGCCGACTACGTCCAGGCCGGCCAGTCCCTGCTGGCCGACAACCCGATCGTCCCCCTCTACTTCGGGACCACGACCGAGGTGTACGGGGCCGGGGTCGGCGGCTACTTCGCCAACCCGATCTGGGACTGGGAGATGGACTACTACTGGCTCAAGCACACCTCGGGCTCGGGCTCCTCAGGTGGCGGGCTGGGTGGCTAGCCAGCAGCAGCCCGTGACGTCCCGCCCGGACGGCCAGGCCGGCCTCACCGCCGGCCCGGCCGGCCCGGGCGGGTCCGGCGCCGTCATCGAGGTCGAGCACCTGACCGTGGCCTTCCCGGCGCGGGAGGGCAGCGCCGAGGTCGTCCGGGACGTCTCCTTCGCGATCCGGCCCGGCGAGCGGGTCGGCCTGGTCGGGGAGTCCGGGTCGGGCAAGTCGCTGACCGCGCGGGCGGTCATGCAGCTCATCCCGCCGCCGGGCCGGGTCGCCGGCGGCCGGATCCTGCTCGACGGCACCGAGCTCGACCCCGGCGTGCCGCCCAGCCGCTGGCGGGGGACCTCGGTGGCGATGATCACCCAGGACCCGCTGTCCAGCCTGAACCCGCTGGTCCGGATCGGGGTCCAGGCGACCGAGATGCTCCGCTTCCACCGCGGCCTGTCCCGGTCCGCGGCGAAGGCGAAGGCCGCCGAGCTGCTCGCCGCGGTCGGCATCCCCGACCCGGCCCGCGCCCTGACCCAGTTCCCGGCCGTGCTGTCCGGCGGCATGCGCCAGCGGGTCGCGCTGGCCATCGCCATCAGCTGCGAGCCGCGGCTGCTGATCGCCGACGAGCCGACCACGGCCCTGGACGTCACCATCCAGGCCCAGGTCCTGGACCTGCTGGAGCGCACCTGCGCCGAGCACGGCAGCGCGGTCCTGCTCATCAGCCATGACCTGGGCGTGGTGGCCAACTTCTGCGACCGGCTGCTGGTCATGTACGGCGGCCGGATCGTCGAGTCCGGCCCCACCGCCCAGATCGTCGGCCATCCCGCGCACCCGTACACCCGCGCGCTGATGTCGTCGGTGCCGAGCATGACCGGCGAGCTGCCCGAGCGCCTGGTCTCCATCCCCGGCAGCCCGCCCGCGGGCGGGACCTGGGCCGCGGGCTGCGCCTTCGCGCCCCGCTGCCCGATCGCCCGCTCCGTCTGCCGGACCGTCGATCCCGAGCTCGCCGCGCTGGACGACCATGCATACGAAACGGGGCCGCACTCCGCAGCGTGCCACGCCAGCCGCGACGAGTCCTGGGGGCGGGCCGCATGACCCCCGGTCACCTGACGCCGTCCGGCCCGGAGGCCGGCCCGCACCCGGACGGCGCCGCGCCGGACCCGATCGTCGAGGTCGCGGACCTGCAGGTGCACTTCAAGATCCGGCGGGGCCTGACCGGCGCCCAGACGGTCCGGGCCGTGGACGGCGTGTCGTTCGCCCTCGCGGCCGGCGAGACCCTCGGCCTGGCCGGCGAGTCCGGCTCGGGCAAGAGCACCGTGGCCCGCGCGCTGGTCCGGGTCCACCGGCCGACCGGCGGCTCGATCCGGGTCGCCGGGGTCGCGGCCGGCCGCCTGCACGGCTCCGACCTGCGGGCCTACCGGCGCCGGATGCAGATGGTGTACCAGGACCCGTACGACTCGCTGGATCCCCGGATGACCGCCGGTGAGGCCATCGGCGAGGGCCTGGCCGTGCGCGGGCTGGCCCGCGCGCAGCGGAAGGCCGAGACCGAGGCGCTGCTGCGGCGGGTCAACCTGCCCGCCGCGCTGACCGCGCGATACCCCGGCCAGCTGTCCGGCGGCCAGCGGCAGCGGGTGTCGATCGCGCGCGCCCTGGCCGTCAGCCCGGAGGTCATCGTGTGCGACGAGGCGGTCGCCGCGCTCGACGTGTCGATCCGGGCCCAGGTCCTCAACCTGCTCAAGGACATCCAGGCCGACGCCGGGGTCAGCTACCTGTTCATCTCCCACGACCTGTCGACCCTGCGGTTCATGGCCGACCGGATCGCGATCATGTACGTCGGCCGGCTGGTCGAGTACGGCACCAGCGGCCAGGTCTTCAGCCAGCCGCAGCACCCCTACACCCAGGCCCTGATGGCGGCGGTGCCGGACATGGCCAACCTGGGCCGGTCCCGCCGCGCCGGGCTGACCGGCGAGCCGCCCAACCCGGCCAGCCCGCCGCCCGGCTGCCCGTTCCACCCGCGGTGCCCGGCCGCGATCGACATCTGCCGGACCGCCCGCCCCGAGCTCCGCCGCAAGGCCGGCGGCCAGCTCGCCGCCTGCCACGTGGCCCCCGACGACCCGGCCGGGCCGGCCCCGGCCGATGCCCCATCCACCACGGGGGTGACCGCATGACAGCGCCGCTGAACCAGCATCTCCCGGACCCGGCCGCCGCCGGCCCGGCCCTGGCCGGCCCCGGCGCCGCCGGCCTGGACAGCTCCGGCCTGGAGCTGCTGAGCGCCGAGGCGGCGGCCGAGCCGGTCGCGGCCACCGAGCCGCGGCTGGCCCGGCGGGCGCTGACCAGCCTGCGGCACGACCCGGTCGCGCTGATCTCGGTGCTCGTCGTGATCATCCTGGCCGTGGTGGCCGTCCTGGCCCCGGTGCTGGCGCCCTATAACCCGCTGCACGCCTTCTCCAACGGGCTGGCCAACGACGGCGCGCCGGTCCACCCCGGCTCGACGTTCCTGCTCGGCACCGACCCCAACGGCCGCGACGTGCTGTCCCGGATGATCTTCGGGGCGCGGGTCTCGCTGCTGGTCGGCGTGGTCGCCACCGGCCTGGCCTCGATCATCGGCATCATCATCGGCGGGCTGGCCGGCTACGTCGGCGGCGTCCTGGAGTCGGTGCTCATGCGGTTCACCGACGTCGTGCTGTCCTTCCCGATCCTGCTGTTCTGCATCGCCCTGATCGCGATCACCGGGCCCAGCACCCGCAACGTGGTGCTGGTCATCGCGTTCGCGTACTGGACCTACCTGGCCCGCATCGTCCGGGGCCTGGTCCTGTCGCTGAAGGAGCGCGAGTTCGTCACCGCGGCGCGGACGCTGGGGGTGGGCCACGCCAAGATCCTGTGGCGGCACATCCTGCCCCACCTCACGCCCGCAATCATCGTCTACTCGACCCTCGGCGTGGCCTCCTCGATCCTCATCGAGGCCTCGCTGTCCTACCTCGGCATCGGGGTCCCGCTGCCGCAGGCGTCGTGGGGCCAGATGATCTCGCAGGGCCAGGAGTACTTCCAGACGGCGCCCTGGCTGCTGATCGCCCCCGGCGTGGCGCTGGTCATCACGGTCCTGGCCTTCAACCTGGCCGGCGACTGGCTCACCGACCTGCTCGACCCGGCGGCCGCGGAGACGGGCCGATGACCGCGTGGCTGGCCCGGCGCCTGGCCCAGATGATCGTCGTCGTCCTCGGCGTCGTGACGCTGGCCTTCCTGCTGGCCTACATCGTGCCCGGCGACCCCGCCCGCCTGGTCGCGGGCCCGAACGCCAGCCCGCAGGCGGTGGCGTCCATCGCCCGCCAGCTCGGCCTGGACAACTCGCTGTGGTCCCAGTACGTGACCTTCCTCGGGCGGCTGTGCCGCGGCAACCTGGGCACCTCGTTCGCCCTCCAGGGCCGGTCGGTGAGCAGCGAGATCGTCCGGGCGCTGCCGGTCACGGTCGTCCTGGCCATCGGCGGGGTGCTGTGGGAGATCGTGCTCGGCATCCCCATCGGGATCGCGGCCGCCTACCGCCCGCGCGGGGTCCTGGACCGGGTCTCGACCCTGGGCGCGCTGGTCGGCCTGTCCGCGCCGCCGTTCTGGCTCGGCCTGATGCTGCTGTACTTCCTGGCCTACAAGCTGAGCCTCTTCCCGCTGAGCGGGACCGGGCACCCGTTCATCTGGTACCTGATCCTGCCCAGCTTCACCCTCGGCGTCGGCGGCGCGGCGTGGTACTCGCGGATGGTGCGCACGACCATGCTCGGCGTGCTGCGCTCGCCCTACATCGAGTTCGCCCGGCTCAAGGGCATGCCCGAGCGGACCATCCTGCTCCGGCACGCCCTGCGGCACGTGCTGACGCCGGTCATCACGATGCTCGGGATGGACCTGGGCTACTTCCTGGGCGGCGTCCTGATCATCGAGTCGGTCTTCGGGCTGCCCGGCGTCGGCCAGCTGGCCTACAACGCCATCGGCACCCTGGACATCCCGATGATCACCGGGACGGTCCTGCTCGCGGCGCTGTTCATGGTCATCATGAGCTTCGTCGTGGACGTCACCTACACGGTCGTCGACCCCCGGGTGCGGCTGAGCCGGAGATGAGCCCGTTTCGCCGGGAATTTGGTTTCCCGCCCATCACGGCGTCCGGTCCGGCCGCCGGCCAAGAGAGGATGAACCCCCCATCATGAGCAGTAAAGAGCTTCGGGTAGCCGTCGTCGGCGCGGGCCGCTGGGCCGAGCGGGCGCACATCCCCGGCTGGCAGCGCGACCCGCGGGTCGAGGTCGCCGCGCTCGTCGACACCGACGCCGAGGTGCTCGGCCGGGTGGCCAGCCAGTTCGGCATCGAGCGCACCGCGACCGACTACCGCGAGATCCTCGACGACCCGTCCATCCACGTGATCGACGTGGCCACCGGCAACGAGGCGCACTTCCAGGCCTCGTGGGACGCGCTGGAGGCCGGCAAGCACGTGCTGTGCGAGAAGCCGGTGCACCGCGACGCGCGGCAGACCAAGCGGGCCGCCGAGCTGGCCGCGTCGAAGGGGCTGAAGACCAAGCTGGGGTTCACGTTCCGGTACGCGCCGGCCGTCATGTACGCCAAGGACCTGATCGACGCCGGGTTCGTCGGCGAGCCGTACGTGTTCAACGGCTACGAGCAGAACAGCCAGTGGATCGACCCGGCCACGCCGCTGCGCCAGGCCGAGGCGGCCGACCCGGACGGCAAGGAGATCACGGTGTCGTCCATCGAGGGCTACGGCGCCCCGGTCATCGACATCATGCACTGGTGGGTGGGCCGCCCGCTGGCCAGCGTGGTCGGCACGATGCGCAACTTCGTGCCGGTCCGCATGGTGCGGGCCACGGGGCAGATGCAGCGGATGAACATCGACGACGGCGACATGTGGATCTGCGAGTTCGACACCGACGTCATGGCCTCCATCCAGTCCTCCTACGTCACCGTCGGGAACTACCCCGGCATCGAGGCGCGCATCTACGGCTCGGAGGGCGCAGTGATCGTCCGGCTGGTCGAGGAGGCCGGGATCTGCCAGACGATCAAGACGGCCACCAGGGACGAGGTCGAGTTCGTCGAGCGGGAGATCCCTGAGAAGTACTTCCCGGCGGGCGGGACCAGCCGCGAGCCGTGGCCGTTCCTGTTCTACTCCAACCTGGTCCGCAACTTCGCCGACGAGGTCCTGTCCGGCAGCGCCGACAACCAGGGCGACTTCGCCCAGGGCGCCATCGTGCAGCGGACCATCAACGCGTTCGAGCGTTCCGCCCGCGAGCGCCGCTGGGTGGCGTTTGACGAGGTCGAGGGTGTCTGACGAGCTTGCGGCCGCGCACCGGTGGGGTGAGCTGGCGGGCGGCCTGGCCGGGGCCGGGCCGCTGCTGGACGCCGCGGTCGGGCGGGCTGCCGAGGGCGGCGCCAGCTACGCCGACGTCCGGCTCAGCGAGACCCAGGAACTGCGCCTGTACGCGGTGTCGGGCCGGGCGCCGGACGAGCGGGTCGAGGGCAGCCTGGGCCTGGGCGTCCGGGTGCTGGTGGACGGCGTGTGGGGGTTCGCCTCGCTGCCGCTGCGCGAGGCGGGCGACGCGGCGCTGGCCGCGGACCTGGCCCTGCGCAACGCCCGGGCGGCGGCGGCCGGGTCCCGCGAGCGGGTCGTGCTGCCGCCGCGGGCGGCGCAGTCCGGCCGGTACCAGACCGAGGCGCTGATCGACCCGTTCGCCGTGCCCGCCGCCGACCGCGAGCGGGTCGTGCAGGACGCGCTGGCCGCGGCGCTGGAGCCGGCCGGGGTGCTGCGCGCGCAGGCCGGGGTGAACGCCAAGCGGAGCCACCGCTATTTTGCGAGCACCGAGGGCTCGCGGCAGGAGCAGCACTTCGTCGAGTCCGGGGGCATGGCGGCGGCCCTGGCCGGCGGCGAGCAGCTGGTCCAGCGGCGGAGCTACCCCAACTCGTTCCACGGCAACACGGCCGCGGCGGGCTGGGAGTACGTCACCGGCCTGCGGCTGCCGCAGGAGGCGGCCCGGGTCGGCGCGGAGGCGGTCCAGCTGCTCACCGCCCCGGTGGCGGAGCCGGGCACCGCCTCGGTCGTCATCGGGCCGGCCCAGCTGGCCCTGCAGATCCACGAGTCGACCGGGCACGCGCTCGAGCTGGACCGGATCCTGGGCGACGAGGCCAATTTCGCGGGGCGCTCGTTCATCGGGCCCGACGCGGCCGGCACGCTGCGGTACGGCTCGGCCGCGGTCAACGTGGTGGCCGACGCGACCGTGCCGGGCACCCGCGGCAGCTTCATGTTCGACGACGAGGGGACACTCACCCGGCGCACCATGCTGATCACCGAGGGCCTGGTCACCAACTTCCTGTCCAGCCGGGACAGCGCGGCCCGGATCGGGACGGCGTCGACGGCCGCGGCCCGCTCGGACGGCTGGGGCTTCCTGCCGCTGTGCTTCGCGACCAACGTGTTCCTGGAGCCGGGCGCCGGGAGCCTGGACGAGCTGCTCGACCGGATGGGCGACGGCTACTACATCGACGACAACAAGAGCTGGTCGATCGACAGCCAGCGGCTCAACTTCCAGTTCGGCACGGAGGTGGCCTGGGAGGTGCGCCGCGGGAAGCGGGCCCGGCTGGTCCGGGACTTCTCCTACGGCGGGGTCACCCCGCAGTTCTGGGGCTCGATGGAGGCCACGGCCGGGCCGGCCGAGTTCCGCACGTTCGGCATGCCGTGCGGCAAGGGCGAGCCGAAGGAGTGGGGCTTCCTGTCCCACGGCGCCGCGCCGTCCCTGTTCCGCAACGTCGCGATCGGGGTGGCCTGATGGAGGGTGATGTGACGGGTGATGTGACGCAGCAGGTGGGCCTGCGGCCGTGGGCGGGCCGGGAGCGGGCGCTCGGCGTTCTGGAGGAGGCCCTGGCCGGGCCGGCCGCCGATCACGTGGAGATCTTCCTGGCCAGCCGGGTCGGGCACCACACCCGGTTCGCCGCCGACCGGGTCCACCAGCCGCAGACGATCATCGAGTGCCAGGTCATGGTGCGGGCCGTGGCCGGCACCGGGAGCGCCCGCGTCGCCGTCAGCGACCTGCGCGGCGTCGCGGGCGCGGTCGCCGCGGCCACCGACCTGGCCCGCCGCCGGGACGGCCGCCCCGGTGCGCCCCCGCCGCACGGCGTGGCCCCGGCCGCCGCGGCCCGCCACGATGACGGCCTCTGGCGCCACGCCACCATCGCCTGGGATGAGGGGGCGCGGTCGGCCCAGGCCGGCGCGATCATGGAGCTGGCCCGCGGCGCGGGCGGCACCGCGGCCGGCGTGCTGACCGCCGCCATCACCGAGCTGGCCGTGGTGACCAGCGGGGGCCAGCGGGCCTACGCGGCCGCCACCGAGGCGGGCTTCTCCCTCACCGCCCGGGTCGGCGAGGCGTCGTCGTACGCCGCCGACCTCGGCCGGGACGCTTCGCTCCTGGAGGTGGACGGGCGGGCCGAGGCGGCGGTCCGCCAGGCCGCCCGGGCCGGGGTGCCCGTCCCGGTGCCCGACGGCGTCCACGACGTGGTCTTCGGCGGCCTGGCCGCCGGCGAGCTGATCGGCTTCCTGCCCGACTTCGGCTTCACCGCCCCCGCCGTCGAGGCCGGGATCGGCCTGGTGGCGGCCCGGTCCGGCGCCGTGCTGGCCCCCGACATGATCACGATCGCCGACGATGCCGGGGCCGCGGTCGGGCTGCCGTTCCCGTTCGACCAGGAGGGCACGCCGAAGCGGCGGGTCGAGCTGATCGCGGGCGGCCGGGTCGGCGGCGCCGTGAGCGACCTGGCCAGCGCCGCGGCCACCGGCGGGGCCTCGACCGGGCACGCCCACATCGCCCGCGAGTCCTCGCCCGCCCCCGAGGCGGCCAACCTCGTCATGGCCCCCGGCCCGGCCAGCGAGGCCGAGCTCATCGCCGGGGTGGAGCGCGGCCTGTACATCCAGCGGCTCTGGTACAACCGGCTGGTCGACGCCGAGGCCGGCACCGTCGTCGGGACCAGCCGGGACGGCTGCTTCCTGATCGAGGACGGCGCGCTCACGGCCGGGCTGGCCGCGGGCCGCTTCACCGAGAGCGTGCTCGGCGCGCTGGCCCGGACCGACGGCATCGGCTCGCGCCTGATCACCCAGCCCGTGCCCAACGTCTGGAACGGGTGCGTGTCCGCGCCGGCCATCCGGGTCCGCGGGTTCCGATTCGGCCGCCGTCCGGAGGGTCGCCCATGAACGTCACCACCAACGCTGACCGCCTGGTCACCCAGGTCCTGGCGGGCGAGGTCTGGCCGCCGCTGGGCGACCGGCACGGCTTCCGGGTCGATCCCGACGGGCGCCCGTTCCTGCTGCCGGGCATGGGCGGGGTCACGCTCGGCGTGCACTGCGGCGACCCGGCCACCGGGTACGCCGGCGACCACGTCGAGCCGGGACTGTCGGTCCGGCACCACGACCCGGCCGCCAACTACGCGCTCCAGTACCTGTCGTGCATCGGCAACACGGTCACGGTCAGCTCCGGGCCGGGCGCGCCGGCCGCGGGGTTTGTCATTGGCCAGCACGCGTATGTTCTGGTCGACGTGGCCGAGCCGGAACTGCGCCAGGTCACGTCCGGCGACCAGGTCACGGTCCTGGCCGTGGGCCAGGGCCTCGCCCTGGCCGACCACCCGGCCATCGTGGTCAAGAACTGCTCGCCGCGGCTGCTGAGCGCCCTGGCCGGCGGCACCGGAGCCGGCGGCCGCCTGGAGGTCCACGTCGCGGCGCGCGTGCCGGCCGCGGCCATCGGCGCGGGCGCCGGGATGGCCTCCGAGTACGCCAACACCGACCTCATGGGTGCGTACGCCGGGCTGGGCAGCGACCTGTCCCTCGGGCTGGAGGGCCTGCGGATCGGCGACGTGGTGGCCATGACCGACACCGACCACCGGTTCGGGCGCGGCTACCGGGAGGGGTGGACCAGCATCGGCGTGATCTCGACCGGCAGCTGCCAGCTGTTCGGGCACGGGCCGGGCCCGTCGACCATCATGAGCGGGCCGGCTGAGGCGTTCGCGCTGGTCGATGACGCCGACGCCAACATCGGCGTACTGGCGACGGCGCCCGCGGGGCGGCCGTCATGAGCGGCGAGGAGGCGGTTGTGGCGCGATCGGCTTTGGGGCTGGTCACGGTTAATCTCGCGGCGGTGGTCGAGCAGGCCAGCGTCGGCGCCGACCCGTATCGCATCGACGCCGACGGCGCGCCGTACGTCCCGGTCGGCGACGGCGGCGTGGTGCTCGGCGTCCGCCTCGGCGACGGGGCCTGGGCGCACGTCGGCGATCATGCCGCCCCGGGTGCGTGCCTGGTTCACGCCGACCCGGCGGCCGGCTACGCCCTGGCCGCCCAGGCCTGCATCGGCAACCTGGTCACGGTCCGGACGGGCGCGGCCGCCGGCGCGGCCGGCGCGGTCATCGGGAAGCGGGGCGAGGGCGGGCGGGTCATCGCCAGCTTCGCCCAGGATGTCCTGGCCCGGCTGCGGCCCGGTGACCAGGTCGCGGTGCGCAGCCGCGGGCAGGGCGCGCCGGATCCGGCGCCGGGCGTCTCGCTGCGCAACATCGACCCGGCGCTGCTGGACGCGCTGCCCGTCTCGGCCGGGTCCGGCGTTCTCGCCGTCGCCGTCCGGGCCGTGCTGCCGAGCATGATCGTCGGCAACGGGATCGGGCGCCCCACGCCCATGTGGGACCTCGACCTGCAGCTCACGCCGGCCACCGCGGCCCGCCACGAGGCGGCCGGCCTGTGCCTGGGGGACCTGGTCGCCATCACCGACCTCGACGCCCGGTTCAACGCCGGCTACCGCCGGGGCTGGCTGAGCGTCGGGCTGGTGGTGCACGGCGGCAGCCCGCAGCCCGGCCACGGGCCCGGCGTCACCGTGATCGCCACCGGGCCGGCCGGCGCCTTCGCGGTCCGGGCCGACCCCGCCGGGCACCGCGGGCTGAGCGAGGCGGCCGTCGCCGAGGCTGTAGCGGCCGGGGCGGGCAGGGAGTTGTCATGATCTCGCATCCGTCGCTGCCCGAGGTCGTCCGGAACACGCTGCGCCGGCGCATCCTCAACAACGAGCTGGCCGCCGGCGAGCGGCTCATCGAGGCCAGCCTGGCCGCCGAGTTCGGCGTCAGCCGGACCACGCTGCGGGCCGCCCTCATGGAGCTGAAGAACGACCGGCTGGTGGAGTTCCTGCCCCGCCGCGGCTGCTCGGTGGCGCGGATGTCGCGGGCCGAGGTCGAGGACGCCTGCTTCGCCCGCTACCTGCTGGAGTCCGGCGCGGCCTGCGAGGACCGGGCCGTCATCGACGACGACCTGGTGGCCTCACTCGACAAGGAGATGGAGGTCATGTCCGACGCAGCCGCCGCCGGGGACCTGGCCGCGATCGTCGAGAGCGACACGCGCCTGCACGGCCTGCTGGTCGAGGCCGGCGGCCGGGCCCGGCTGTCCGAGCTGTGGCACTCGCTCGACGGCCAGATGGGCGCCCTGATGCGGTCCTCGCTCGAGTTCCAGGGCAGCGACCTGTCCGAGGTCGTCGACCGGCACAAGACCCTCATCGACGCCGTCCGCGGCCGGGACCGGGCCGTGCTGGCCGGCGCCATCAAGGAGCACTACCTCAGCCCGCGGTCCTTCCACGACCACGACCGCGAGGACCGCGACGGCCGGGATGCTAGTGACGGCCAGGGCGCCCGTGACGGCCGGGATGCCAGTGACGGCCGGGGCTGAGGCGGGAGCGGCGCCGGGGACGGCCCTGCGTACCCCGCCGTCGCTCGCCGCCGCCGCGCTGCCCGGCTACGCCGCGACCTACGGGCGCTCGGTCCTCGACCTGGACCAGGCCCTGGCTGCGGCGCCCGCCCCGGACGGCCTGATCGACCTGACCCACGGCGACACCCGGGCCTTCGTGCCGCCCTCGGCGGCCGCCGCCGACTTCAGCGCCGGCCTGGCCGAGAACACCGAGGCCTACACGCCCTACCGGGGCAGCAGCGCCGTGCGCTCGGTCCTGGCCCCCCGGCTGGCCCGGCTGCTCGGCCGGCCGGTCGACGCCGGCCGCGAGCTCATCATCACGCCCGGCACCCAGGGCGGCCTGTTCGCCGCCCTGTCCGCGCTGGTCTCGTCGGGCGACGTCGTCGCGCTGCCCGACCCCGAGTACTTCATGAGCGAGCGGATCCTGGGCTACCTGGGCGCGACCGCCCACCGGATCCCGCTCGACCAGGACGCAGCCGGCCGCCTCTCGCCCGCGCCGGGCGCCCTGCGCGCCGCGGCCGCCGCGGGGGCGCGGCTGCTGGTGCTGTCCCATCCCAACAACCCCACCGGGGGCGTCTACACCGCAGCCGCCGCCGCGGCGATCGCCGACCTGGTGACCAGCACGGACATGCTGGCCGTCGTGGACCAGCTGTACTGCCGGCTGATCTTCGCCGGGACCGACTACGTGCACCTGGGCGCGCAGCCGGGAATGGCGCAGCGGACGGTCACCCTGGTCGGCCCGTCCAAGACCGAGTCGATGAGCGGCTACCGGGTCGGCGTGGCGGTCGGCCCCGCGCCCGCCGTGGACGCCATGGAACGCGTCGTCTCCCTCACCGCCCTGCGCACCGCCGGCTACGCCCAGCAGGCCCTCCGCCACTGGATGGCCGATGACGAGGACTGGCTGGCCCGCCGCACCGCCGCCCACCAGGCCCTGCGCGACGACCTGGTCCGGCGGCTGGCCGCCCTCCCGGGTGTCACCGTGGCGACGCCCGCGGGCAGTTCCTACGTGTTCCCGGACGCGTCACGCGCGCCCGGCGGCGGCCCCGACGACCACGCCGTGGCGCTCGCCCTCAAGGCCGCCGGCGTGCTGGTCAGCCCCGGCTACCAGTTCGGCGCGGCCGGCCGGGGCCGGTTCCGGATCAACTTCTCCCAGGACGCCGGCCGCCTCGCGCTGGCCTGCGACCGGATCGCGGCGGTGCTGTCCGGCTGAGGGCGCTGGACGGATCAGGTATTGCTTCCTGTGTGCACATGGCGGGAATGATTTGCGGAAGCGGAGATCATGCGGCAGGCTCGCCGGTGAAATTGCCGGGCAGCTGCACGGCCTTGGCGGACTCTCCTACTGCTGGGCTACCGGTAGATCTCGCGACGGTGGCCCGCGTCCACGACGAGGATGACGAGGAGCCCGTCGTCCACCTCGTAGACGATCCGGTAGTCCTTGGCGACTCGCACTCGCCAGACTCCGTGCATCCCGGCGAGCATCCGGGCTCCGGGCGGCCGAGGGTCGTCACAGAGCGCTTCAGCGGCCTCGCGGATACGCTGCGCGACCTGACGGTCTAACTTCCCTAAGGAGCGGACGGCCTTCTGAGCGAAGGTGAGGTCATATCGCCTCACGGCCACGGTCAGCCTCCAGCCTCAAGGTCGCGTTCGCCCTCCAGGCCCAGCTCAGCCCATACCCGGGCCGCCGGAACCGGCCGGGCTCCAGCTTCGATCTCGGCCAGGGCCTCCCGCGCGGCCTCGGCATCCGCGAAGTCTTCGAGCAGCTCACGAAACTGCTCTGGGGTGAGCTTCTCCAGCTCGGCAGCGACGGCGGCGGGCACGATGGCGGCCAGGCGCTGACCGTGCTGGGTCAGGTAGACGACGTGTCCGCCCGCAGCGTCGTGAGCTGCGGCGGTCACATCTCCTGAGGCAAGGTCGAGCGAGATCTCACTCATGCCGTCAACTGTACGCGTCCCACTCCCAGCCGTGACGTGGCTGCCGTGGCCTGCCTGATGATGGCGCAATGGCCCGCAACAGGAGTCCGGCGCAGAGGGCGGGTAAGTCAGGATTCGAGGAGCCCAGCGAGCTGTTCTGAAACATTGAGAGCGGGTGACGGGAATCGAACCCGCACTGTCAGCTTGGGAATCGTATGAATCTGGGCCGTTCTGGCCGCTGACGTGCGCGTTCGTCCAGCCGTGAGTGACCGTGGTGTTCCCTTCGCCGGGGTTAATGGCTCGTTAATGGCCCGCCGGAGCCTCGCCCGCGTACCGACTGAGCTGAGGCGTCCTCCTAGCTGCCGATCGTAGGACGGAGCGGGCCGAGTCACGGGTCGGCGTAGCCGATCGCGCAGGGTCGCGCAGCGACGCGCAGCGCCCTTGACCCGGCCGCCGCGAACGGGACAATCAAGGCGCGAGGAAGACGGGACCCCGCCGCTGATCCCAACGGCAACCAGAAGGCGCTCCCTGCCAGCCGGCAAACCCCGTGCGGCTACCGCCGCAACCGCAGCACATGTCACACCCGGCCACCCCGCGACGGCGCGCGCCGGCGCCATCGCGCTCACCCTCATCATCATCGGCCTGCACTTCCTGCACTTCCGCGCGTTCAAGCCCGAGCCGCTCCTCACCTCCGACACTCTTTACAACCTCCTCAAGATCGCCTTCGGCTTCGCCGCCGGAGTCGGCGTCGTCGTCGCCCTCGTCACCGCCTACCGCCGCCAGCGCATCGCCGAAATCGCCCAGGTCATGGCCGCCCGCGACCAGGAACTAGCCGACCGCGCCGAACAACGCGAAGTCACCCGCCTGCTCAACGAGCGGTACACCATCGCCGCCGGCCAGCTCGGACGACAGCCCCGCCATCCGACTCGCCGGCGTCTACGCGATGGCTGGCCTCGCCGACGACTGGCCCGGACAGCGCCAGACCTGCCTCAACGTCCTCTGCGCCTACCTCCGCATGCCCTACCAGCCCAAACCCCCCGACGACGCCCCGGCCGCCGTCCGGCAGGCCTACCAGGCCCTCCGCGAAGTCCGCCACACCGTCATCACCGTCATCACCGCCCACCTCCAGTCCGACGACAAATGGCCCCCCAATGCAGGACTGGCGCGGCCTCGACCTCGACCTCGCCGGAGCCGCCATCGACGGCGGCGACTTCTCCGACGCCCACTTCACCGGCACCGTCAACTTCGGCGGCGCCCATTTCACTGGCATCGTCCGGTTCAATGGCGCGCAGTTCTCCAGCAGGATGGTGAGCTTCGCCGGCGCCCAGTTCTCCGGCGGCGCAGTCACCTTCGTCGGCGCCCAGTTCTCCACCGGCATGATCGACTTCAGCAGCTCTCAGTTCTCCGGCAGCATGGTCACCTTCAGCAGCGCCCAGTTCTCCGGCGGCACCGTCACCTTCATCGGCGCCCCGTTCACTGGCGGCATGGTCCAGTTCACCAGCGCTCACTTCCTCAGCGGCTCGGTCAGCTTCGAAGGCGCTCAGTTCGCCGGCAGCGCCGTCCGATTCCG
>Ga0193728_1000292_pt1 | contig 23714 bp, 24 predicted proteins | sample U1c1metaG_FD_143037 | JGI IMG/M metagenome (GOLD analysis project Ga0193728, IMG submission 143037) | Soil microbial communities from a riparian zone of the East river system, Colorado, United States - U1c1 | ecosystem: Environmental > Terrestrial > Soil > Riparian zone | place: USA: East River...
CGTGGAGCCGGCGGCACCGACTTCGTTGTCCACGAAACATCCCGCTCCGATGATCGGCGAATCTCCCACGCGGCCGGGAATTTTCCACGCCAGTCCTGAGGTTGTGGTGGTCGCAGAGATGTCGCCTTTGGCATCCACCGCCATGCAAGGAATCGTGCCCGTGGGCGGGTGCGCGATCGCATTTTGAATATGAGGCAGCCAGGCGCGTTTTTCCGGCGTATCGAAAATGGCAGCGATTTGCTGGTTATATCCCTCGATCGAGGACTTCTGGACATATTCGGGGCTGTCGATTCCCGGCCGCCAGTTGAACGAGGTGGAAGCTTTCCACGCCAGCCACGCGAGCCGGGAACGTTCGGTGAGGAGATTTAAATCCTCGAAGCCCTCGTCGAGCGCGAAACGGTGCGCGCCTTCACCGACAATCATTACGTGATCGGTACGTTCCATCACCGTTTTCGCGAGGCGCGAGACATTTTTGATGCGGCGCACGCCGGCCACCGAGCCCCCGCGTCCCGTAGGGCCGTGCATACAGCTCGCGTCCAATTCTACTTCGCCCTCCTCGTTGGGAAGGCCGCCGAAGCCCACGGAATCATCGTTGGGATCGTCTTCCACGATGGTTACGGCAGCGACGACTGCATCCAATGTGTCGCCGCCCTTTTTCAGGATGTCCATTCCGCGGTCGAGGGCGTGGAGGCCGTTCGCGCTGGAAATAATCAGCGGGCGCTTGCCTGGCGCGGTGTTTTCGGCGCTGGAAGGCGACGGAGTGGCTGCGTCTCCTGAGTCCATGTTGCGGCCGAAAAGTTTATTGGCGCTAGCGACCGCGCTGCCCGCCAGAGAGGTAAGGAAGAATTTTCGCCTCGACCATATTTCCATGGAAGCCTCCGTTTTTCTTTTTTGCAGTTTCGACTCGAGCAAAATCGTGCGGGCATAGTATGTGGCAGCGGCGCAGTTACGTGAATTAAAATTTTACTTTGTGTAAAGCAGGAGCTACTCGGAGGCGCCCAGCGGCAGAAAATATTGTGTGCCTTTGACGGGGTCCTGGAGGCGGCGGAGCAATTGCTGCAAATCTTCGGAGCGCTCCACGAAATCGATTTCCGAAGTATTTATCACCAGCAGATCGGACGCGGCGTAATGAAAGAAAAAATGTTCGTAAGCCCGCGCGACCTCTTCGATGTATTCGGGCGAGATTTCGCTTTCCTCGCGGGAAGCTTTTTTCTCGATGCGCGCGCGCAAGACTTCTGGCTTGGCCTGTAGATAGATCACCAGATCCGGCGCGGGAATACCGGCCGTCAGCATTTCGTAGTAGCGGTCGTAAAGTTTTAATTCCTCGTCATCGAGATTCAAATTCGCGAAGACGCGATCCTTTTCGAGTAGAAAATCGGACAGGACCGGGGCCGGGGCGCCCGCCGCCAGCGCTTCACGAATACGTTTCTGGCGTTCCATCAGGAAATACATCTGGGTACGAAGAGCGGAGCCGGGTTTTTCTTTATAAAAATCGGAGAGAAAGGGATTGTCGTCGCAATCGTAAACGCGCCGGGCATGCAATTTGTCCGCCAGGATCTTTGCCAATGTGGTTTTGCCGACGCGCAACGGCCCTTCCACGACGATGAAGCGCGGCGATTTCGGAACGGGGTTTAATTCGCCCTTGGAAGACGGCGCAGCGGAGTTCGACGTGTCAGCGGGCCATCCAACCGGCGCATTGGAATGCAAGGGGATAGTGTTCGAATCGTTGGAAGGCATAGCTGTTGGATGGCTTAGAATCCTGAAACCTATTCGTGCGAAAGTCGCGAGCGCATTATACCTCAGCCATCAGAACGCTACGCTCGGATTTCCACCGCTCGACGATGCGACGTCAACATAGTACGGAATACCGAGAAGAAATAACATGCAAACACCACGCAAAAATAACTCCTCGCAGGAAGGGCTGCGTGGAGCTAATTATTACGCCTCTGAGGGGAGATTGTTGGGTGTCGCAAAAGCGGCGCATCTGGAAATTCAGTGGGCTACAAATTTAGGGAACTATGCGAATGTTATGAATGCCCGCCTCGAACGATACGCTGGCCATTGCGCTTTGCGGCACCCACCACAACTTGTGCAGCCAGGGACGCTCGCTCATCATCGCACGCCTGGCGATAATATCCAGCAGCACCGGGGTGACTTGTGTTGCCAGGTAAATTGTCCCGGAGTGGACAAATGGGCGCATCAAGGGATCGCCCTCTCGTCCAAAATTGCGACTCAATGCCCGGCGAGTGGACCACGCGTCAAGCACGGCTCCGGTATGTGTCGCGATCATGAGGCTGTACCAAGTTATTTTTTCCTTGTGACTGGCGTACCCCTGACGGGCCGCTGATTTCACCGGCTGGAACGGGAACGGGCGCGGTTCAGCAAAGGACAGGTCGGCGTCACTGTTCACTTTTGGCTCGGGCGTTGAAGGCCGGGATGCTTCCGAGAGGCTAGCGGGAGCAGATGTATTTGGTGCAGTGAATTCCTTCGGCGTCACTGCGGGCGAGGTTGTGTCTGGAAGCTGAGCGACGATTGCCGTGGGCGTCGTGGGATTTGAAACCGGAAGGTCGATGTTCTCAAGTAAGGGAAGCGGGCTCAACAGGAGAAGGGCTGCGAACAGCATCTGACTCACCACCTCGGGCGCCGCGGAGTGAAGAATTTTGTGTCGCGCAACTGAGGCCAGTTTGCCCGTTGGGACAGGTGGTGGTCACTGGCCTAAGGGGCACATTTTTGGTGGTACCCGAGTAACGAGACCAAAGTCTTCTAGGGATGGTTCTGCAGTACCTGAAGTACCAGCGCGACTAAATTAGCAAACAGATTTGCCGGGTCTGCACCCGAAACTAACAGCCTTGGTTACTATAACTTACGGCAGACTGTCACGCCATCGCGTAAGGGGATCAAGACACTGAACAAGTCCTTCGACTCGTGCACCAAGCGGTTCAATTCCTGTACCCCGCGGGTGTCCGCATCCCCTGCTTTCGCTTTTCGCGCAGCCTTTCCCGACCACAAGGTGTTGTCGGTAATAAATAACCCGCCGCGACGCACTCTCGGCAACGCTGTCTTGGCGGCATCGGGATACTCGCGTTTATTTATATCGTTGAAAATTAAATCGAACTCGCCGGTAGTCTTCGTCAGCAGTGTCAAGGCGTCGCCGGTTTCCACGCGAATTTGCGGCGTGACGCCGGCGCGCTCGAAATAAGCTTTGGCGCGTTTGGCATTTCCCAGGTCGCTGTCCGTGTAAGTAATTTCGGCCTGCGGCCCGGCCGCGCGCGCCAGCCATATCGTCGAATATCCGATGGCCGATCCCAGTTCGAAGATTCGTTTCGCTCCGGAAATTTGCACCAGCAAAGCCAGCATGCGGGCCACCGCTGGCCCGATAATTGGAACTTTGTGCTGCGCGGCGTATTCCTCCATGTCGCTGAGAACTTCATCGCGCTTGGGCAGCAATTCGTAGAGATAATCCTCGACCTTCTCGTCCATGAATCCACTTCGCAAATTCTTTGGCAGCTTCACAAACTTTCTCCCGGTTTCAAGACATGAATCTCCAGCCCGGCAATGTTTTTGGTTTCCGCACGCAATTGCTCAGGCGTCCCGGTGAGAACCGGAAAAGTTCCATAGTGCATCGGGATTACATGCTTAACGTCCAGCAGTCGTATCGCGTAAGCTGCTTCGCGCGGCCCCATGGTGTAGTTATCCCCAATTGGCAGGCACGCGATATCCGGCTTGTACAATTCCGCAATCAGCTTCATATCACCAAATACTGTAGTGTCTCCAGCATGAAATAAAGTCAACCCGCCTGGCATCCTCACGATGAATGACGCTGGTTCGCCACCGTAAAGAATCTTGCCGTTATCATCAATCGAATTGGAATGGAATGCATGAGTGAGCGTGACTTCAAAATCTCCGACACGTAAGGTGCCGCCTTTGCCCATGGGCTTCACTTGATCGCCGAATCCCTTGGTGCCGAGCCACATAGCGGTCTCGGCGATGGCCACAATTTTGGCCTTATGCTCCTTGGCCAGCGTCAGTAAATCTCCAAAATGATCGCTGTGGGCATGGGTTAAAAATATAGCGTCGAGTCTTTTCATCTTCTTTAAATCGGGGGGACACTTTGGGTTAGTGGTCACCCAGGAATCCAGCAGCGCCACTTCACCGCTTTTCGTGGTTAGAGAAAATGTGCTGTGCCCAAAAAAAGTAAGCTTGTTACCTTTCATATCCAACATGTTTTGTCTCCGGACGCGAATTTAGTTTGCTGCGGTTTGAGTCAAACAGAACAGAAGTGGCTCCGTGTTTTGATGCCGTTATCTTGAGGCAGCGGTGCTGCCATCGCCAGAACTTATGACCATACGTATAGCCGCCTCATAGGTGTCGCGATTATTTTCGCCTACCAAATGTCCGATCTGTCGTCCGTCCTTGGCATAAAAAACGGACGCGGGGATCGCGCCATTCCAGCCTGGCAATACAGCCTGCACAAATTCGGACTCTCCGCCCTTCTTCTTTCGATAATTAGGAAACACAGGGTTGTACCGGGCAATGAATCGCCGCATCAGGATCAAGTCCCCATCATCATCAAGGCTCACACCGATCACGTGCAAGCCTTTCGGCCCATATTCCTTGGCCAGCTCATTCAGCATGGGATACTCATCCCGGCAAGGCTCGCACCAGGTGGCCCAAAAAGTTACCAATAATGGTTTGCCCCGATACTGCTCGACCAGCGCTAGATACCCTTGCGCATCAATCATTTTGGGATCTGGCCGCGCTGGCCCCTTCGACGCCTGGGGCGCGGCCATCGCAACGGCGAGTGCCACGGCGCTCAAGCAAAATAACAACGCCACACCTGCAATTCTTCTGATCATCATGTTTTTATACGTTCCCCGGAATATCCTGAGCGAAAGTTGAGAATCTGAATCACGTTAACGTACAATGAGTATGCGTCTTCGCCGAAGCGTCGTCACGGTTGCATATTCCTATTAATTAGACGCCCGCGCTGCTCGCCCGTGTTTCGCTTCAAAGGAGATTTTGAATGGCTTACGTAATTGCCGAACCGTGCACCGGCACGAAGGATACCGCGTGCGTGGACGTTTGCCCGGTGGATTGCATTCACCCGCGCAAGGATGAACCCGGCTTTGAAGGCGTCCCGCAACTTTATATTAATCCGGTGGAATGCATCGATTGTGGCGCATGCGTTCCGGTTTGCCCGGTGACCGCCATTTTTGCTCTCGAGGACCTGCCGGAGAAGTGGCAGAGCTACACTCCCGTTAACTCGGATTTCTTCGCCGCCAAGTAATCAGGCCAACGTCATCTGAAAGTTTCCGGGTGCGCTCACTGCGTGCCTTTTTTATTTCCCGCACTTATTAGACCGCGACCAGCAAATTCTGCGCGAACGGCCACTCCTTGTCGATCCACTGGCCTTCGCAACGGAAGCCAGTATCCGCCGCCATCTCCAAGACTTCTTCCTTTTTGTATTTGTGGGAACTCTCGGTCCAGATGGTTTCCCCTTGATTCAGCATCACGCGCAAACTCGCGGCCGGTATTTCCACGGTTTGTTTGCGCAACGAGCAGAGATGCATCTCGATCCGACGTTCGGCGGTGTTCCAGCGCGCTTCATGACGGAATGAGGAAAGGTCGAAATTCGCGCCCAGCTCTCGATTGATGCGCCCCAGAATGTTTCGATTGAATGCCGCGGTTACTCCAGCGGGATCGTCATACGCCAGAATCTGCGTTTGGATGTCTTTTTCCAGATCGGTGCCCAAGAGCAACGCATCGCCCGGAAGTAAAGTTTCACGCAGTTCGCGCAAAAAATTGCGTCCGGCATCGCGGTCAAAATTCCCGATGGTGCTGCCCAAAAAGAGCACCAGCAGGTGATCCGCTTCTTTGCGGCGGTCGGCTACCGCGCGAAGCCCCTCCAGGTACGGCCGTTCGTATCCCACCACGCTTACCAGATCGATCTGCCCCATTTCTTTTTCACACGCAGCCAACGCCGACGGTGAAATCTCGATGGGGTAGTAATAGGTTTTCTGGCGTTGCGACAGCGCTTCCAGGATCCACCGTGTTTTCTTTCCCGTACCGCTGCCCAGCTCCGCCACTTGCAGCGGCGAAGGCAATCGATTCACGATCTCGCGCGCATGATTTTGCAGCAGCCGCGCATCCGCGCGCGTCAGGCCGTATTCGGGAAGCACGCAAATGGCTTCGAACAGCGCCGAGCCCACTTCGTCGTACAAATACTTCGACGGCAGCTCTCGCTGTCCGCCCTTGGTTAATCCGGCGCGGACTTCCGCGGCGAATTCCGATACGTGTCGAGTTGCTACGGTTTGGGTCGACATAAAGGACGCTTTCCTTGTGATTTAGTCTTCCACGCAACGGAACGTTGCGTATACGTAGGGATAGTGGCGCTGAAACCAGTTGCGAAATGACGGCCGCAACATGCACGCAGCAGTGCGCGGGGAGCCGCCCTTCATCACGTAATGCTTGCCATCAAAAAAATTTGCCGAATACCCGGGGTAGAAAGACATGGCCTTAAATCCTTGGAAGGGTGCGAACTCCGTGCGTGTCCATTCCCATCCGTTGCCGACTAGGTCCTGCACGTCAAAAGCACTCGCTCCTGCTGAATGCGAACCCACTGGTGATGGTTCCCAGGAATGAAAATCAAAATTGCCGTGGCGTTCGGTCGGCGCTTCATTGCCCCAGGGATAGAATCTTGTCGTTCCCGAGGATTTGGGGCTTCCGTATGCCGCGCGATGAAACTGCGCTTCGGTCGGTAATTTTCTTCCCAACCAAGTCGCGTACGCAGTAGCTTCTGCGTGGCTCAAGTAAACCGGCCAGTCGCGCGGCAAGCGTACTTCGCCAAACATTCCGCGGTATAGCCACAAATTTCCATCGCGCCTCCAGAACGCGGGATGCTCCACGTTGTTGGCGTTTTTCCAGCTCCAGGATTCGTCGTCCCACAGTGAACGGTTTTTGTAGCCACCGGCCTGGATGAATCGCAGATAATCGCCGTTGGTTACATTGCACTTCTCGATGGAAAACGCCGGAACGTCCACGTCGTGGGCTTCCATTTCATTGTCCCAGCCGAATTTGTCACCGGTTTCCTTCACCAGTCCCAAGGTCGCGTGCCCTGCGGGAATTTCAACCAGGTCAGGCTTAACTCGCGGCTTGGCCGGCTTTCTTATAATTTCATCGCCAATTTTTTTCTCGCTAGGTAAGCGGTGCAGCATATACGCGAGCGTTTCCGCGTGCATCAAGCGGTGCTCAACGGCTACTTCGAGCATCGTTTTCAGTTGCGGATGGCCTTTGTCCGGCTTGCTGAGAGCTTCGTTAATCGCTTCATCCAACTTCTCACGTACGGCGGCCACGTACGAGGTAATTTCATCGCGCTGCGGCCAGTCCGAGGGTTTATCGGTGGGCAATCCGCTGCCGACCGGATCGATGCCAAAAGAAAACAATTGATCGAAAGTGCGTTGAAAAGGTCTTAAGCCGAATGCTCTTTCGGCGAGGAGATTCCAGTCAAACGCTTCCAGATGGCCGACGTAAAAAATAATGCGGTGGCGCTCGGAAATCGGACGATCGTACATGGACTCCTTTCGCACAATGGCGAACAGTTCATCGGTACGCGCTCGAGCGTCATTTATTCGCGCCGACAGATCATGGCGTAAACGAACTGCGCTGGTTATCGTGCCCATCGTTGGTGGTCCCTGTTGTTCATCGAAATGGTCATGGGACGAGTCTGAAGTCCCAGAGTGTTTCAGATTCAGTTGCGGTGCGGGGAGTTACATGCACTATGATAGGCCCTCGATGCGGCTGGCTCAATAGGCCCCGGGGAACGAGGCTCTCATCTCTTCTGCAACCGCTGACCCTATCATCGAGTTTCGAGAGGTGACATACAGCGTTAAGGGTAGGTCCGCGCCGCTTATCTCTGAGCTGTCCATGCTCGTTAACTCTGGGGAAACACTGGTCTTACTGGGTCGCAGCGGAAGCGGAAAAACAACTCTATTAAGGTTAATTAATCGCATGCTGGCGCCTTGGTCCGGCACGGTTGTGGTGGAAGGAAAATCCACCATCGATTGGGATGCTATTCGGCTGCGCCGCCACATTGGTTATGTCATTCAAGAAGCCGGCTTGTTCCCGCATTTCACCGTTGCAGAAAACGTCGGTTTGGTTCCCAAATTAGAAAAATGGGATCCCGCGCGCATTACCGAGCGCACCGATGAATTGCTGAGAATCGTAGGTCTTGATCCAAAAGAGTTTGCGCACCGGCGTCCCGCGCAACTTTCCGGCGGGCAGCGTCAACGCGTCGGCGTTGCTCGCGCCCTCGGTGCCGACCCCTCCATCCTGCTTATGGACGAGCCTTTTGGCGCACTCGACCCGGTGACGCGGGCGGAGTTGCAGCGTGAATTTTCTGAGCTAGCCCGTCGCCTGGGCAAAACAATTGTCTTCGTCACTCACGATCTGCGTGAAGCACTTCTGCTGGCGTCGCGTATCGTGCTGCTTGAACATGGGAAAATTGTGGCCAGCGCCAAGCCTCAGGAATTTCTGCGCATTGATCATCCGGAGGTGAAAGCGTTTAGCGCTTCGCTTCACACGGTTCCGGGAGTGCCGGCATGACGCCCTGGACGTTCATGGTTACGCACCGCGCGGAAATTTGGAGCGCCACGCTGGATCACGTCGCGCTGGTTTTAATCGCGATGTCGATTGCCATCGTGATTGCCGTGCCGCTGGGCATGTTCATCGTGCAGCGTCCCGCGCTGCGTACTTTTTCTCTCGGCCTGGCCAGCGTTTTTCAGACTATTCCTAGCTTGGCGCTGTTTGGATTTTTGATTCCCATTCCATTTATTGGCGGCATCGGGCCGCGCACGGCGATTGTCGCGCTGGTGCTCTATGCGTTGCTGCCCATTCTTCGCAATACCTACGTAGGACTTACCGGCATTGATCCGGCGGTGCTGGAAGCTGCGGAAGCGATGGGCATGACCAACACCCAAATTCTGACGCGCGTGCGCCTGCCGCTCGCTTTGGGAATTATTTTGGCCGGCATCCGCACCGCGACAGTAATCACCATCGGAGTCGCTACCATTGCCGCAGCCATTGGCGCGGGTGGTTTGGGTACGTTTATCTTTCGAGGAGTCGCCATGGTAAGCGATGCAGTGATTCTCGCAGGCGCAATCCCTGCGGCACTGTTAGCGATCCTCGCAGACGTATTCCTTGCGTTGATCGAGCGGCGCCTGCGTGTCCAATAATTTTTACCCGCATCGCCCTTAACGATCGATCAGAATACTTCGTCCTTCCTCTTTAGTACTGCTCATGAGAAATTAGTGCGCTAATGCACCGGCTCTTTTCCTTCGTCCTTGTTATAACGCTAGCGGTCATCACGTCTTGTCGCGCACCAAAATCTCAAATTGTAATCGGTTCCAAATTTTTCACAGAACAAGTTGTCCTCGCAGAGCTGCTCGCGCAGCACATCGAAGCGCGCACCGGCATTCACGTGGAACGCAAAACAAATCTTGGCGGTACTCTGCTGGTCCACAAAGCCATGCAAGCGGGCCAGATCGATCTTTATGTCGAGTACAGCGGCACCGCGCTCAATGCCGTGCTGAACGAAAGTCCGACCGGCGATTCGTCCGCCGTGTACCAGCGCGTGAAGCAGCTTTACGGCGAGCGATTTAATTTTGAAGTCACCGAGCCCCTGGGCTTCGAAAACACCTTCGCCATGGTCATACGCGGCGAGGACGCTCGGCGGCTGCATCTTCAGCGCATGTCTGACCTCGTTGCCGCCGCCCCCAAGTGGCGCATCGGAGTTGGTTTTGAATTTCTGGAGCGCTCTGATGGTTTTCGTGGATGGAGCGAGCGCTACAACTTGCATTTCGCCCAGCAACCCAGCGTCATGGATCTCGGCCTGATTTACCGCGCGTTGCAGGATCACAAAGTGGACATTGTGGCCGGCAATACCACCGACGGCGTCATCGACTCATTGCATCTGGTGATCCTGGAAGATGACCGCCACTACTTTCCTCCGTATGACGCGGTGCCGATCGTCCGTCGTGCAACGCTTGAAAAATTTCCGCAACTGCGCGGCACATTGACAGAGCTAAACGGCAAAATCAGCGGAGCAGACATACGCCACCTCAACTATCTCGTTGACGGGGAACAACGCGACGTGGCTGCGGTGGTACGCGAGTATCGCCAATCACACAGTTTGTAATCATGTGTTGCTAAAGAAATCGCACCCGCCTTCACCGCATTTGTGTGCACGCAGACTTAACGCTACTATTTCCAAATCGCATGGCCCGGTCATTTATCGCTACATTGTTCTTGTTATTCGCGAGCACCGCGCTGTGGGTTACGCGCGCCGCGGCTCAAGCTAATGAAGGCTCCGTCTACGGCCCGCTGCCCGTTTTTGAATTCCATAGCGGCTTTTGGGTCAATCTTCATCACACCCTTTATCAGGAAGCGAAATTCGGCGGGTCGCAGGACACATCAGCGGCCGTCGACAACGATAAGGCTCCAGGCAAAAACCGCCCTACGCTCAAAACCTCTCCTGGCGCGAAGTCGTCTCTGACGCCCGCGGAGCAGCGTGCCTGGAACGAAGCCTTGAGCTATTACGCGGCAAACTATATCGACAAGGATTTGCTGTTCACCACTGAGTTGATCCTGATAAAAAATCAGCTCGGCGATTTCGACGGCTGCGATGAATTATCTGGAAGAAAAAAAGAAACCTGTAACGCAGGCCTGCCCGCAAATCTGACCCACGTATTGGAGGGAGCCGCGCCGGTCTATCGTGCGCATCAATGGCCCAGCCACGATCTGGCCAATCGCCGCTGGGTGATGCGCGTTGCGCCGCTCGTACGCGAACAAGGGCTGGGGCTCTCGCAGCGGCTCGCGGATATTTATCAAACGAAGTGGCCGAAGGAAAAAATTCGCGTTGACGTGTGCGCATACGCCAATCGCTCCGGCGCGTACACCACGCTTGATCCTCTGCGCGTCACGATCTCCAGCACTGACCCACGAAACCAAGGCGCTGAAGCTCTGGAAGTACTTTTCCACGAAGCCTCGCACGGCATCGCCGAACCGGTGCAGCAAGCGATCATCCGCGAATGCCGCCAGCGCGAAAAAGGCATCCCGCGCGATCTGTGGCACGCGCTGATCTTTTACACCACGGGAGAAGTAATCCGCCCAGTTATCTCTTCCACCACCACCGACAGCGCCTCCGGCAGGGTGTCCACGACGAGCTACACTCCTTACGCGATTCGCGAGGGCATCTATCAAAGAGGCTGGGAAAGTTACTTCAAACTTCTCACACAATTCTGGCAACCGTACCTCGACGGCAATTCCACATTTGACGACGCCATTGCGCGCATGGTCTCCGCGTTATAAACGCCTGCCTCCTGCAATTTAATTTCAGAGTAATTTTAACAATTAGGCAAATGGTCGCGAAATAGGCGAATGGCTTGCTTACAATTGTGCTATTGCTTTTCGCCGGGGGTCTTCATGAAGCAGGTTCTGCCGTTACTGTATCTTCATCTCATTTTTTCCTCTTCAATTCAAGCGCAGGAAACACCCAGCGCCGCAAATGCAAAAAAATCTGAAGCAGCGGCCGAATCACGGACGGTCGCGAATCTTTCCGCGGTGAAACTCCCGATCCGGCAGGTTGTGCTTTACAAGAACGGTGTCGGTTACTTCGAGCATCTTGGACACGTGCGCGGCAGCGAGAGCGTGCACATCGACTTTACCAGCGCGCAATTAAATGACGTGTTGAAGTCGCTGACCGTTCTCGATCTTTCCGGAGGCCGCATCACTGGAGTGGAATACAACTCCGAAGCCCCACTGGCGCGGAGGTTAGCGACCCTGCGTTTGTCGCTCGGCGAACGTCCGACCATCGCGGAGTTTCTTGGCTCGCTCCGCGGGGCGCGATTGGAAGTTCGTAGTGGTAATGGGCCTCCATTGACGGGCAGGCTTCTAAGTGTTGAACGTAAAACGCGCACCGGTGCTGGTCCTGGCTGGACGGTCGAAACGGATGAAATTTCACTGATAACTGATGGCGGCGAGGTTCGCAGCGTGGATCTGAATTCGTCGACGAGCGTGAAAATCGCGGAAAAAGATTTGCAGGTTGAAGTTGGCCGTTATCTGGGTCTCTTGGCTTCGTCGCGCGACCAGGACGTGCGTCGCATGGAGATATCCACGACAGGAACGGGCGAGCGCTCTCTATACGTCAGCTATATCAGTGAAGTGCCGATCTGGAAGACCACGTACCGCATCGTCTTATCTTCGAAAGCGGATAAAAAACCGTTACTGCAAGGTTGGGCAATTGTGGATAACACCGTGGGCGAAGATTGGGATGGCGTGGAACTTTCTTTAGTGGCGGGAGCGCCGCACTCCTTTATCCAGCAGCTTTCGGAACCATTTTACGGAAGACGCCCGGTCGTAGCGTTGCCGGAAAGCGTGCAACTTTCTCCCCAGACGCATGCGACCATGCTCACGGGCGGAAATGGCCGTCTGAGCGGAATGGTGACGGATGCGATGGGAGGCGCGATTCCCGGAGCCGACGTACGTTTGATGGATGAAAACAACGCCGTGATCGCTACAACAAATACGGAGAGCGACGGGCAATTCACGTTCTCGGGAGTATCTCCAGGAACGTATCGCGTCGAAATGGAATCTCTAGGATTCCGCAAAAATCTAATCACCGGACTTAACCTGACCCCAGGCGACAATCATTTGAATACGCAATTGCAAGTCGGAACGAGCACTGAGACCGTGGAAGTGAGCTCTGCCCCCGGAGATTTGAATACGACGTCGGCAAGTGTCGCAGGAAAAATGCTAAGTGGCGTTGCAAATCGCCCGCATGTTGCAACGGGGTTTGGGGCTGGGACAGCCGGAGGAGCTTTCAGGGCAGGTGTTCCAGTAGCAACTCCTCCACCCGCCAGTCTGGAGGAAGCTCGCGCATTAGGCCAAGCCGCCGCCACCGGACAGGATTTGGGCGATTTGTTCGAATACAAATTGAAGGATCACGTGACGCTGAAAAAAAATCAGTCCGGTCTCGTGCCCATCGTGCAGACCGAGATTGAGGCCGAGAAAATATCGCTTTGGAGCGGCACGTCCGGCTCCGGCCGGCCTCTGCGTGGACTATGGCTGAAAAATACCAGCGCGCTCACTTTGGATGGCGGGAGTTTCAGCGTTTTAGATAAAGAAGTGTTCGCCGGCGAAGGACTCACCGATCCCATCAAGCCCGGCGAACGCAGAATAATTTCGTATGCGACCGACCTGGGGCTGCTGGTCGAAGCGGTAAAAAATGGTCAACCGCAGCACGTCTCGCATGTGAAGATTTCACACGGCGTGCTCACGCACACCAGCGAATTGCGCGAGCGTACGCTGTATACGGCACGCAATCAGGGAGACACCAAGCAAACATTGGTGATCGAACATCCCGCTCGCCCGGAATGGCGATTCGCGAAAGGGGCTAAGGAACCCGACGAAAAAGCACCTGGCGTGCACCGGTTCCGCGTCGAGGTTCCACCCCAAGGCACCGCCTCTATGCCAGTCGAAGAAGTCAGAACGCTGGCCACTTCCTATCAGCTGTCCGCTCTGGACGAAAATCAGATTAGTGTGTTTGTCAAACAAGGCTCGATCACCCCCGAAATGGCACAAGCTCTTGCCAAGATTACGGCTCAGAAGGTTGAAGTGGTCAAATTGGAAGAAGACATGGAAAGCCGCCAGAAGGACATCGATCGCATCGTGGAAGATCAAGGCCGCCTGCGCGAAAACATGAAGGCGCTGCGAGGAACCGCCGAGGAAAAGGCGCTAGTGCAACGCTACACCAAACAACTGGATGAACAAGAAACGCAGTTAGATACGCTCCGAAAAAATATTCAGGCCACGGAAGCTCAACGCGATAAAGCCAACGCCCGGCTGGAAAACATGATCCAGGATTTGCAAATTGAAGCTTCCATCTAGACGGAGCGTGCAATCCGTCTATTACTAGGGCAGGCGATAAATCAACTTCCCATGGCGGACCACCCCAAGGATCTTTGCAAAAGGCACTAACGTCGCTGGTGGGATCGCCATTTAGCGCCACAAGATCGGTTTTCCTCCTAGTCGTAAGCTGAACCGCGAGCGGCGTGGCCTCCTGATGCGCCGACCAGAGCGGCCTTTAAGCCGCAGCACGGCCGAGATACGTGGCCAAAAACCACGTGTTGCCGAACGGATCTTTAACTGCGGCTGAACGTTCGCCGTAGGGCTTGGTGGCCGGAGCCTCAACCGAAGTGGCTCCAGCACGCACGGCATCTGCGTAAGAAACGTCGGCGTCCGGCACGTATACGTGCAGATAACATGGCGCTGGCGGAAACTCCCCGTGAGCTTCATCGATTTCAAACGTGGCATGCTCGATTCTTATGGTGGCGTGAAGTATTTTGCCTTCCGGCGACTTCGCGACGCCGAGAGTTTCGGCATGGAAGGTCGCTTGTGCAAACGGAATCATCTTCTCCGCACCGTGAAGATGAAGATAAGGCTGCACGCTGGGCATTCGCTCGGGGCCAGGATCCCAGCCCTTGGCCATTGCGATGTACCATACATTGCCAAATTCATCTTTCGCGCATCCCTGCCGGTCGCCCCAGAACTGGTCGTCCACCGCGTAAATCGATGTTGCGCCGGCCCGCAGAGCCCGCTCGTACGCGGCGTCGGCATCATCAACATACAAATGGATCGTGTTTCGGCGCGGTGGATGTTGCTCGCTAGCCTCAGCCAACTCAATCACTGAATTGCCAACGCCGACTTCCGCGTGCATGACTTCGCCGTCGGGTCGCGGCACGCGCAAACGCTCTGTGCCTTTAAAAGCGGTTTTGAGGAATTCGATAAACTTGCCGGCGCCCTTTACAACCATGTACGGCGCGATATTGTTAAAACCGGGCCGCACAAATGGCGGGAGCGTCGCTGAAGTTTCCGAAGATTTCGCGGTTCCCTCGTTCATAGCTTTCTCCTTGCAGAAACGGCTTGCGCAAAGTTAAATCTAGGCGACTAGACGGTGTCAAGTTTCAGATCGCCGAAGGCGGCGTCGAATCCGGGCCCCTCCGGGGCGGCACACATAATTCCCACGTGCACCTTTTCTCCAGGCACAAAATACCCTTGACGTACGGACACGAATTTCTGCCCGTCTAGAGAACACAGCGTCTCAATGGAATCTTTTCTACGCACTGCTCGCCACCAGATTTCAGCCGTGTCGGACAGGTCCGGCATCGTAGACCAATCGGAGAAGTCGCGAGTAAAAACTACGCTCGCGTGGCGCCGTCCATCGAAGAATTCAGTCCCGCACTTCATCCAATTTTCAGGGTCGAGCCTGACCATGAGGCCCGCCTGGTCGTATAACGCGGCATATTGGCCATTGACCCGAGCTTGAAACGTAAAATCTCCGGTGGCCTCCAAATAGAACAAATGTCCATTGTCCGTGATGTAACCGTAAAACGTTTTCCTCCAAAAGTCTGTCTTTGAGCGGCTATGCACGACTATCGTTTCGCCCAGTCTTTTGTACGATGCGGGTTCGTTCATCCATCTCATCTGCGAAAAGAGATCTTTGTGGGGTGCTTCAGTGTTGGCTGTTTCTGACGTCGGCGCTCCCATTATCAGCGCCCCGGCAACAGCCAGAGACCGATTAACAAACGTACGTCGATCACAGCGCATGATGAACGCCCTCTCTAAATTTCGTCTCGCAGCAATCTGATCAAAGGCCAGGCACGAAGGCACATGCTGCTAAAGGTTTTGTCACCTTGGCCGATATCCATACTGAGGCACAAAGGTCCTCTTCCTATGAGTCTGTCCATCCATAGCACAGCGCCGGCTGCTCCGGCCGCCAATCTTGCACCAACTCCTGCAGTTAAATCCGCTTCGGACACAAATCAGCATCTCCGAGTCAGAAACAGGCTCCCTCGCAGGCAGCGGTTGCACCAAAAGCCCCTCTAGACACCGTTCAGATCAGCACCGCTGCCCAGACGGCTCTTCAGGAATCCAAAAGAAACTCAGGCCCAGAGTGCCCAGGAGGCCGGTCACGGCGACCGCCAGGCAGTGAAGTTGCTCGCTAAGGAGACTGCAAGCAAGTAATTCGGGCCCACGCAGCAATAACTGATTGTCGGCACTCCCAGGCTATGGTCGTACCCTAATTTGCAATCATCCCAATCGCATGCCTATAGGAAATGTAACGTACCCGCACGCCTCATTTTAATGCCTAGGATTTAAATCGCGGGAGCCAACAATCCTTAGCGCTGCGAATCCGAATTATTTTTGGTAGGCAAGCCGCTGGCGAGCGTAAGTCGACCAGGAGCTGTCAGGATCGAGCTCCAAATATTTTTCCCAGTGTCGCCGAGCTTCGGGATAGGCGCCGAGTTTGTCGCACACAAATGCCAGGTTGTACTGCGCGTCGGCGTGTTCCGGGTCAAGCTGCACGGCGCGGCGCAAATGGCGGCGGGCCTGGTCGTCGTGCCCGTTTTCTTCCAGCGCGCTCCCCAGATTGAAGTGCGAAAGCATGTGCTCGGGATGGAGCTCCACGGCGTGCCGGAAAAGAGATATGGCATCTTCCAGGTTGCCCTCTTCGTAGGAAAGCGTGCCCAAATTATTCAGCGCATCTACATTGTCCCGATCGGTCTCCAGCGCGGAGCGATAAGCTTCCGCTGCCAAACGGGGTCCAGTCTGCGATGCGCTTTGCTCTTCGCGTTTGACGCCCAGGGCGACCCAATCGTTCGCGCTGCGTTGCGGCATCATGCGAACTCTTTCCGATAATTCGCGGGTCTCGAAATTGAGCATGATTTGCCCGGATATAGGTTCGAGCTGCACGCCCGCACGCTCCACGATGACGTCCCGGCCGTTCGAACGAATGCGTAATTCGGTGAGCGGAGATTGCACCTCGGCGAGTTTTTGTTGCAGCGCCACGATGGAACGCTGCAGCCGTTGCGCTGGGACCCCTTTTTCGATGAGTTGCTTGGCCGTTCGGAGAGTGATGAGGTCTCGGAAGTCGTAGAACTTCTCACCGCTTTTTCGCGGCGCCACCAGGCGCAATTTTTCCCAATAATTTAATTGCTTCTCGGTCACATCGAGCATGCGTTGAAATTCAAGGCGCGAGAATCGATCGCTGGTTGCCATCAAATAAAAACTAGCCTACCGCCTTTTTGCTCGACTTGCGACTCGATTGTGTTGCCTGTAAAGCCGAAGAACCCGAAGAGATGGAGCGCACCGGAGGCTTCTTGCTGGCGCTGGCGGCCGGTTTGGCATTTATGCTCTTGCGCAACGCATCCATGAGATCGATAACCGGAGCGCGTACGGGGTGAGTCGTGGCGGTGACTTCCTGGCCCTTTTGTTTCGCGGCGATCAGCGCCTGCATGCTTTCCATATACTCGTCGCGATATTTTTCCGGCTCAAAAGTCGCTGCCAGGCTTTCGATCAATTGCATCGCCAGCTTCTTTTCCTGTTCTTTGGGCTCCACTTTATCCTGATGGGTGAATTCCGCAACCTCGCGAATTTCGCTCTGATAAAACATGGTGTGCAGCGTCATGCCCTGCTCGCGCGCGCGGATCACCACGATGTGTTCGCGTTGGTGCATAGTTACTTTGGCGATGGCCGCGTAGCCAGAATCTTCCATGGCCTTTAACAACAGCGAGTAGGCTTTTTTGCCTTCGTCTTCCGGAGTCAAATAATACGAAGCGTCGTAATACAGTGGATCAATTTCATCCACTTTCACGAATTCAAGAATCTCCATGGCGCGCGCCGAGTCTGGCTCAATTTTGTCCAGGTCGTCATCGCTGAACAGCACGTACTGGTCTTTCTCGTATTCGTAACCCTTGATAATTTCCGATCGCTCCACTTTGCGGTCGCAAGTGGGGCAGAAGAGCGGCATTTTAATGCGCGTGTGGCAAACCTCATGGAGTTGATTGAGGCTGATGCGTTCACCGCGCGCCGCGGTGAACAGACGAATAGGAATCGAAAGCAGCCCGAACGACAGATAGCCTTTCCAGACCGAAGACGCCATGGTGACTCCTCACGGTTAGATATGTGCCTGCCACGGGATAGCAATCAAGGTTAGACGGGGCTGCGAGTGTGCGCAAGGCGAATCGAAAGCGAAGGTCATCAAATTCGCAACCCGGGAGCACGTTTCCTCTAGGTTGGACAAAATAAACGGAACACTCTGAGCTATTGCAAGCCTGGGTCGGAGGCCCTGCCGACTGCCCCGCCATGATCCGCGCCGTGCCATCCGCCTTCCGTGTCGCGGAAGAAGGAGCGCTTACCTGTCCGGCCATAGGACGATGGGATGGCGGACAGTTGATATTTGGCTGGAGCTCCCAAAGTGTCGGCGCCGGCGATGATGATACGAAATTCATAGCCGTCTTTGTTGCCGCGGGCGAGCTCTTCGTCAACCAATCCGGCGTGCTCGCGAGTTGCGGCAAGCGTTTTCGCCTGGCTATTTTTCGCGGAAGCAACCGGAGGTGGTGGGCCCAGGCTAGCCAGCGATTCGGGCAAGCGAAAATATGTTCTGCGATAGGTCTCCACGGCGTCGGCAAGTCTTCTGAGATTTCCGAGCGCGGTGATTTCGTTGGCTTCGGCTTCCTCGGCATCCCACTCCACTTCCAATGAAGGGAGATCGAGGAGCAGAACACCAATGGACAGCAATCTCCACTGGCCGTCTTCACGCACCAAGCCCATGCTTATCTGGCGCACGTTTGCTCCGGTCGAATCGGTAACGTCGCGCAACTCCATGGGCAGGAATGCCAGATTATCGCGCGCGTCCGTTCCCCCGATGGACATCTCCGTGGTCACGTCTGGCGTTTCGCAGCGAACGATCGGACGGCCCGCCGGATTCGCGGTGGCGGTGGCTTTGCCTGGCACGTTCAGCAGTACAAAGCGTTTCATCAACGCAACTCGCGCCGCCGGTGTAAGCCGCTCAAAAGACTCTTTGCTGCGCGCCGTAAGATATCGCGAAAAATCGCCCGCGTTTTGCGAGCATGCGGCTTGCAAAACATCGCGAAGCGCGGCGGCTGGGCCGCTTGCCGCAAGCGGTGGCGTCGTTGTGTCGTCCGCATTTTTGACCGTAGGCATGCTAGGCAAACTGGCTGGGTTTTTCGAGGCGTCGCCGGGCCGAGAAGAGGATTCCTGCGCCCAGACATTCACATTTGTGACCAATGCCGTTATCGCCAACACAAATGCAATGAAACCGAACGTCAACGGCGATGCCCGCTGTAAAGATGTGTGCGACAATTTCATTCAAGCCTTCGCGGGACTCAATATTTCGGCGAGATTTTGTGTGAAGCTCGACCGCGGCATGACCTCGTCGCAACCCGCATTCCTCGCCTGCTCGGCCAATTCTCTTTGCACGTGAGAAAGAAATGCCACCACGCGAATGTCTTTCGATGCCGCACGCAGCTTCACTATGGCGTCGATAGGCTGATTACGCGCGTTGAGGTCAACGATTACCAGTTGCGGACGCGGTTCCAGCAGCCCCAGGAGCGCGTCTGTGTTGGTGGCCACCTTGAATTCAATGCCGAGATGCTTGGCAGTTTCCGCAACCTTCATCTGAAAGAAAATGTCGTCCATCAACCCTACCACGCGGCCCATAGAATCGATCCTCTGGCAACTATTATGCCTGCTTATTTGTCGGCCGACTCGCAGCCGGCAGCTATCACCGGGTATGATGCATTTATGCACTCGGACGATTACTGCTTATGAGCGACCTGGGACCCAAACGAGCCGCCGACGCAGCGACGCAAACGCGTCCCGGCCCAGACGTGACGCTGTATAGCAAAGCTGGTTGCCACTTGTGCGAGGAAGCTAAGACAGCGATCGCTCCACTATTGCGCGAATTCCGCGCCTCGCTTTGCGAGATTGACATTGAAGGAGACGCCGCGCTGATGGAGCGCTTCGGTTGCGACATTCCAGTAATTTATATTGGGCGCAAAAAAGCAGCCAAGCATCGCGTCAACCTGGAACAGTTCCGCCGGCAACTCCACGACGCATCCTGACGGATGAATGAATCCCGCCCCGGGTGTTCAATTGCTAGATTGGCGAATATTTTGGGAAATCAGCGCGAGAAGCGAGAATTAATGCCCGACGTTTGGATTGTGCGCGCCTACGGTCTCGTCGGGAACATCGCCCGCGCGCCCTTTTACCCGGTCGTACACGCTCAGCTGGCTCACGGAACCAATGGCTTCGTTATAGAAAGTTGGCACGCCTAGCGCGGTGCGCAACTCTTCGTTAAATTTGCGCAGACCTTCGAGATGGCTCGCCAGCGCGGGGAACTTTAAACCGTCGTCGGTGAGCAAAAATTTCTGATAGCCGGCATCCCACAAGCGTGTGAATTTCCCGTTCAGCATAATCGTGGGAATGATGGTGAGCCGGTATCGGCCGTCGGGGTCCTGGCGAAACTCCGCTCCAGCGCCATATTTCTCTACACGCACAACGCCGCGGGTACTGCCCACAGCAAATCCCAGTGCGGCGAGTTGTTCTATGGCCTTGGGAGAAAACTTCTCTTCAATGTTCCACATGATGACATTCAGATTACGACGTGAATGGCAAAGCTGTAAAGCCGCGTGGTGCGGTTAAACTTCTGTCTGATTCTTACGTCCCACGTAATCGAACTAAAGGGGCAGGACAGGAAAACACAAAGATTTCTTTCTCTTTTCAGCGATGAGCAGCGCTGCGGGACTCGACCTCCGCGTACGTTTGTGCGGAGCTTAGATAAGTTTTTGACAAACGGTCGTGCCAGGTTAGTTGATCTTCGTCCCACAGAGCCCATAGGAAACCAATCAAACACATTCCGGCCGACAGCATATAACCCACGCTGCGAAGCAGCAGCTGTCTCGGTGTTGGGGGCTCACCGGAAAAACTCATCACTTGCAATCCACGAAACATCATGCCCGGTGTCGTGGCGCCAAAAACCGTGAAGAGCGCGAAGTATTGAAAGTACACCACGCTCAAGGCCGCCAGGTATACCGCCGCGTTCATTTTGCTTAGTGTGAGCTGGCCGCCAAGGGAGCCGAACAATGCGACAAAGCCACCAAACGCAAAAAGCAAACAGGCTGCGTCTATGATTCCTGCAAGTTGCCGGTCTCCCAACGGAGCCACGGGATACAAACCCGCGTGAGCTCGTTCCGTTAATTCACCTGCCTCCTCCCCCGAAGCATCGGCATCGGTTGAATTGGACACATCGATCATCAAGCGTCCGTCCGCGGTGTGGGGTTTAGAGGCAATGCGGCCAATGGCGATGGTGAAGGCAAAATCGTCGTCGCCGGATTGGGACGAAGATTCGGGAGATATTGAGTATGGTTCGGAAACAGCGGGAGTGGGTACCTCCGCAATCGGGGCCGTTGCAGCGTAAGTCGCCGCTACAGCGACCGCACGCTTGGCTACCACCGGCTCCGCGAATGGTAACTGCGCTTGCGCGGCGTTCGGAGACACTTTGCGGCGCCTGAGGCGATAAGCTTCTAGGCGATTGGCCAGTTCACGCCGCCACGCATACGTTTGATCGGGGTCAGGAGCGCTCTCCGCCGAATTTTCCGGCGAGATACAGATCCCCCCGCCATTTGCACGGAGATCGGCATCCGCGGCGCTCAACTCGGCACCGTGCCGGGGAAGGACAGAAGCCCTCTCGGTGGCACCTCTGGGTTGGAATTGAGAATCACAGAAACGGCAAGCGGATATGCCCGACGGCAATATCGCGCCACACTGCAAGCAAGTTTTATTCACCGGTTGTTTTTGCGCTGCGGACGCATCCACTCCGGCGAGGAGAGGAACAACACGAGAATATCACGGGGAATTTATTTGAGCCAAAAAAGAAGGTGGCTGTTTCGAATAAGACAGCAGCAAAACCCTGTGATTCTTGGAAGCAGGAAGAAAATTACGCGGACATCTGTTCGGCGAACATATCCCGGTTGTGAGCGATACGACGATCTAGCGCCACGGCGGCAAAGTAAGCGCACTGCGAACGTTCCGATTCGGTCCAGACCTGTAGCGAAGGAAGCAGCTTCCCCATAATCGTGCCGACGGCACCGAGCAACCGGAAATAAGCGCCGATGGCCTTTATGCCATTGCGGTCTTCTCGCCGATCTTGGCACAAATGCAGATATTGCATGACGCGGTCAAAATCTTCGCCACTCGCACCTCGCCTGATGCCAATCACGTCCTGAACATCGGACGACAGCGCGCGTCGTGCTGACGCGGCGATCAGCGATCTGCAGTACGACACAAAAAATTGCATCAGCGCCGCGACCGAAAAAATAAAAATTATAGCGGCCATCATCGAGGCACCGCCGCGAGGCGTGAAGGCGCCAATCGCGCTTCATCATCAAACCGCATGAAGGCGTAAATCCAGGCAACGGGAAGAAACATCCCGGCAGCCGGAGGCAGGAACGCCCAGACAAACCGCAGGTCAGGATATGCGTTACGCAGCGCATAACTGGCGGCATTAATACTGAAATACATACCTAGGGAAAGCACTATCTGAATTACACGTACGCGGCTCTCGCGCAGCTTAAGAAGCGCGGCCCACAGTACGTAGGTCAAAATCAAACCAACGAAGTATAGGTTTTGAGAGATTTCAATTACGTAACGCGTGAGCATTCGCGACTCGGATTGGTGCACCACGCTGTAGGAAAAAAGCGTGGTCCCAATGAGCAACAACATCATAAAAACCCGGAGCCGCATGGTGACTTCGAGTTCCTCGAACACAATCGCGTACAACCCCATCAGCGCGAAGTATAAACAGATGGTGAGAATCGCGTCCGAATAGTAATAGAAATAAACATATTCAGACGACGTCAAACCATGCCGGCTAAATTCCACGTATCGGCCCGCACTCACCAGCACCGACATGACCATATAAAGATTTAGAGTGAAGTAGCGCCGCAATGGCGCGCGAATCAAAGAACACACCACGACCGCGGCCTCTAGCAGAGCGCCTAACAACCAGATCGTGTATCCGAGTGGGCCAACCACGTTTTTCTTTCTAACGTCCTGGCCCTCATGCGGGTTTTATCCGCGTTGAAGTTAGCTTACCAGGGCGTTGCTTAAATCAGAGCCGACGGCGGAAGCGGTGGAACTGGTGCTGTTCCGTTCTTCGCCATCGTCGGCGGAAGCGGCGGAACTGGTGCTGTTCCGTTTTTCGCCGTCATCGGCGGAAGCGGCGGAACTGGTGCCGTCCCGTTCTTCGCCATCATCGGCGGAAGTGGCGGAACTGGTGCTGTTCCGTTCTTCGCCATCATCGGCGGAAGTGGCGGAACTGGTGCTGTTCCGTTCTTAAAAAACGCTGGCGGAAGCGGTGGAACCGGTGCCGTTCCGTTCGCCATCAACACGGAAGAATCTCCGTGGGTGGTTACTACTGTTTTTAGGCCCATTGCTCCAGTTAAGATGAGCATGGCCAGAACGATTGCGGATGAAATACGGGACATAGTGCCTCCGGGGGAATGGTTACCCAGAGCGCACTCTATCCTTTACTAGGGCAAAGTCAAGTGTTTACTGTATCAAATTGGCACACACCTCGACGGCCCCTCATTTGATAGGCTTTTGCCTATCCCACAAGGGAGCCAATGCCCTACATCTCGAAGGGTAGGGGGGTGGGGGGCTACGGTCAACGGTACCTTGGTACCAGTTTTTATAGGACTAACCCATGCGCTTCCCTTCGGGTGCCGGTTGGCAGGGAAGCACACCATCCATTGTCTCGCCTGTTACTGCGCATTGTTACTGCGCGTGGCTACACGTGG
>Ga0193728_1000293_pt1 | contig 23634 bp, 12 predicted proteins | sample U1c1metaG_FD_143037 | JGI IMG/M metagenome (GOLD analysis project Ga0193728, IMG submission 143037) | Soil microbial communities from a riparian zone of the East river system, Colorado, United States - U1c1 | ecosystem: Environmental > Terrestrial > Soil > Riparian zone | place: USA: East River...
TCAGTTGCCTGTTGCCAATGCGGGCACAGCACAGAATATTACTCTTCCAACCAATAACATCACCCTCAATGGATCTGCATCGAATGATCCTGACGGATCGATCAGCACTTATAGCTGGACTAAGATCTCAGGGCCTGCCACGGGAAGCATCGCAGCAGCAGGTTCTGTCTCGACCGCCGTTAGTGGACTGACCGCAGGAACTTATATATTCGGACTGACTGTCACCGATAACAACGGGGCAACCGCTACCGCGCAGGTAACTGTTACCGTGAACTCCCCCGCCAATCAACAACCCCTGGCGAATGCAGGGTCGAACCAAACCATTACCCTGCCCATCAATTCGGCAACCCTTGATGGATCTGCATCAAATGATCCCGACGGATCGATTGCTGGATACAGCTGGACAAAGATCTCAGGGCCTGCCACAGGAAGCATCGCTGCAGCAAGTTCCGTGTCGACTGCCGTTAGCGCACTGACCGCAGGAACTTATGTTTTTGGATTGACTGTCACCGATAACAGCGGAGCTACAGCCACCGCACAGGTAACCGTCACCGTCAATGCAGCACCTAATCAGTTGCCCGTTGCCAATGCAGGTTTAGCAGTCACCTTGATATTTCCCCTGAATTCTGTATCGCTCAACGGCGCAGGATCTTCAGACGCCGATGGCAGCATAGTCGCCTACCAGTGGGCGCAGATTTCCGGACCGTCCAGTGCGTCGATGACGAATGAAAACACAGCTAGTGCTACGGCCGGTAGCCTGCAAATTGGACAATACCTGTTTGAGCTGACAGTGACCGACAACAGCGGAGCTACTGCTAAGGCACAAGTGAAAATTACCGTCGTCGCACCGTCAAATATTGATCCGATAGCCAATGCCGGCACCAATGAACGCATCACCCTACCAGTCAGTACTTTCACTCTCGACGGAAGCAGGTCATTCGATGCTGATGGAACAATCGAACAATATAGTTGGGTTCAGGTATCGGGGCCGTCGACACTGACCATCAGTTCAGCCAATACCGCTTTATCCGGTCTGTCGGGTTTTGTGCAAGGACAATATGTAATACAATTGACGGTCACCGACAACAAAGGAGCCCAGGCTACCGACCAGATCATGATCATAGTAGACCCTGCGGTGGCGGGCAGCCCGGTCAATCAATCGCCGATAGCCAATGCCGGAGAAGACATTGTAGTTACCTTACCTGATAATTCGGCTTCACTGGATGGTTCAGCATCATCTGACCCGGATGGATCGATCAGCAGCTATACCTGGAAGCAAATTAGCGGACCTTCGACAGTAATCCCCACCAATGCGTCAAGCGTGAAGACGACTGTTGCAAACCTGGTCAGCGGCGAATATGTATTCCAGCTGATCGTGACCGACAATGATGGGGTAAGTTCCGGAGCAACCGTGAAAATCAATGTGATCAATGCAGCTTCCTCTGCGCTCCGCTATACTTCGCAGATGATGATCTACCCTAACCCGGCTCACGACCTCGTTCACATCAGGCTCATCAACGACCTGACCGGAAAGATCTCAGTTACCGTTTTCGATCTTCGGGGACATGCTGTACTGGCAACCACTCTTGACAAAGAAGATGCTATCCTCGATAAGTCGATCGACATCACTGCGTTGAAAAGCGGCGCCTACTTTGTGCAGATTATTTTCAACGCGGCTGATAAGGGTCAGGGTAGCATGAAACGAATGGTAGAAAAACTCATCAAACAATAGCAATGCAAATAAAATAAAGGACCCGTTTCCGGGTTCTTTATTTTATTTATATCCCTCGCAGCCTCATTAATTATCTCGCTATTAACTTTTCACTTTGTTATACCCATGATGCTTATTGGCATAATTGTTGGGCAAATTCGATTTTCGATTTTTGTGAAATCGAAATGGAAGGCAATATCTTTTCCGGATTTCAGTTCTAATTTTTTACCCATTCCATGCTAAACCATTACGCGCCAAAACAACTGAGAATTTTTTTCCGGATATTGATTATCTCGGCGTTCATCAATTGGAAAGCTCAGGCGCAATACCCTCCGCAAACGCCAATTACAACAGATATTAACTATGCCATTCATGGCTATTATGAATGGCTTCCAATGGATTATAGCAGCCAGTCGACCCAAAAATATCCCCTGCTGATATTCTTGCACGGAATTGGCGAAATTGGAAATGGCAGCCAGAGATCATTACCACAAGTGCTTGTCAATGGACCACCCAAACTCATCAACCAAAAAACCTTTCCGACTTCCTTTAATGTAGGGGGCCAGAATTTTTCCTTCATTGTCATATCTCCGCAATTGAACTCCAATGCCAGAGATTATACAGTAATCGATGATCTTATTGACTATCTCGTCAAAAAATATCGGGTCGATCCTGATAGAATTTACCTGACCGGCCTCAGCATGGGCGGCGGCATTGCCTGGATTTACGCAGGGGGAAAACCTGCAAACGCCAATCGTCTGGCTGCATTCGCTGAAGTTTGTGGCAATAGTGTGCCCTATCCGGCATCAGTAAAGATTATCGCCAAATCAAATCTCCCAGTCAAAGCATTTCACAATTCTGGGGATCCTACCGTTCCGGTTAGTAATTCTATAGATTGGGTTAATCAGCTTAACGCTTTTGTTCCTCCCATCAATCCGCCTGCCCAGATCACGATATTTAATGCCAACAGCCACGATGCCTGGTCAAAAGCATATGATCCAAACTATAAAGAGAATGGCATGAATGTGTATGAATGGATGCTTCAGTACCAAAGGGGCAGGCCGCCGGGCGGGCCGCCAAAGGTCCCAAAAAACAAGCCGCCGGTAGCCAACGCGGGCACCGATCAACGCATTCAACTTCCGACCAATTCAGTGACCGTAAGCGGAGGAGCTAGCTCGGATCCTGACGGTAGTATTGCTTCTTATTCCTGGACAAAGTTATCGGGGCCTGCAAATTATGTCATCAATTCTCCCAATTCCGCACAGACCATCATCAGTAGTCTCGTGCAGGGCACTTATCAGTTTCTGCTCACGGTAACCGATAACCAGGGAGCCACATCAACTGCCCAAATAACCATCACCGTTAGTGCCGCCTCTAACCAACCGCCTGTAGCCAACGCCGGAGCTGACCAGCAGCTTGTATTGCCCGTGAATTCGATCATAGCCAATGGGAGCGCCTCGATCGATCCCAATGGCAATATCAAAACTTATGCTTGGCGGCAGGTTTCCGGACCAGGCGCGGCCACCATTGTCTCGCCCGGCGCGGCGATCTCGGTCATCAGTGGGCTTTCTGCCGGAACCTATATTTTTACATTGACGGTCACAGATGCCGATGGGGCTTCCGATGTCGATTCGCTGAACGTAGTCGTTAAGGGGGCGCTTAACTCGCCACCCGTTGCCGATGCAGGAACCAATAAAACGCTGACTCTCCCGGCGAATTCGGTGCAGCTCGACGGTTCGAAATCCAAGGATCCCGACGGAACTATTTCGTCCTATGTCTGGAGTCAGTTGTCTGGCCCTTCGACCGCGTCTTTCACTAATGCTAATTCTCCATCGGCTGTTGCTTCCGGATTGATTGCCGGCCAATATGTTTTTGAGCTGACCGTCACCGATAATAAAGGCGCTACCGGTAAAGCGCAGGTTAAAATAACTGTAGTGGATGCTGCCAATCAGCCACCCATTGCTAACGCAGGCTCTGGCAAATCCATTACGCTTCCGGTAAATTCAGTGTCCCTCGACGGATCTGCCTCAACCGACCCTGAAGGCGGCGTTTTATCCTATTCATGGTCAGAGGTTGCGGGTCCATCGTCGGCTAGTTTCACGAACGCAGGCGCCGTTTCGGCTACAGCGTCGAATCTTGTGGCGGGTCAATATACTTTTCAATTGTCGGTCAGCGACAATAAAGGAGCTTCCAGCCAGGCCCAGGTTAAGATCACCGTGCTGTCGGCCACAAATCAGCCACCCGTTGCTAACGCAGGCTCTGGCAAATCTATTACGCTTCCGGTAAATTCAGTGTCCCTCGACGGTTCGAAATCCAAGGATCCCGACGGAACTATTTCGTCCTATGTCTGGAGTCAGTTGTCTGGCCCTTCGACCGCGTCTTTCACTAATGCTAATTCTCCATCGGCTGTTGCTTCCGGATTCGTGGCAGGACAATATACTTTTCAAATTACCGTCCAGGATAACAAGGGAGCTACCGGTCAGGCACAGACTAAAATAACTGTGTCGCCTGCGGCCAATGTGCTGCCGATCGCCAATGCTGGCGCGAACCAGGTCATTGTGCTGCCCGTTAATTCGGTGAACCTGGACGGATCAGCGTCCAGTGACCCTAACGGATCGGTTTCCGCATACAGCTGGACAGAGGTTTCGGGACCGGCATCCGCATCTGTGAGCGCGGCAAATAGCGCCAAAGCCAAAGCCAGCAACCTGGTGCAAGGAACTTATGTTTTCAGGCTGTCTATAACCGACAACAGCGGAGCGACTGCCTCCGATGACGTAACCATTACCGTTAATGGGCCAATCAATAAACAGCCTTTGGCAAATGCCGGAGCAAACTTTGCCATTACGCTTCCTATTAGTTCTGTAGTTCTCGATGGATCCGCTTCTGGAGATGCCGATGGCAGCATCACATCATTTGTTTGGAGTCAGGAATCGGGACCTGCACAAGCTGCACTCTCGGCATCAGGAACGGCCCGACCGACGGCCGGCGGCCTGATTCAAGGCACCTACGTCTTCAGGCTGGTCGTCACAGACAATGATGGCGCGACTGCTTCCGACAGTGTGATCGTTACGGTGAATGCTGCTTCGAACAAGCTGCCCATTGCAAATGCCGGTGCCAACCTGACGATCGTCCTGCCAACAAATTCTGCTAATCTCGACGGCTCGGGGTCTCAGGATCTCGACGGCTCGATCACCAGCTATTCCTGGACATTGCTGACAGGCCCGACTAAGGTAAATTTCTCAACCCCGGGCGCAGCGAACACAACTATTTCTGGATTAGTTGAGGGAACGTATTTGATCAATCTGAGGGTGACTGATAATCATGGTGCCACAGGAAATGATCAACTGGTCATCACCGTGAGCGCTCAACCTAATCAGGCGCCGCTGGCCGATGCGGGCCCCAGCGCTTCTGTTACTCTTCCTCAGCATTCATTCAAACTCGATGGATCAAAATCATCTGATCCGGATGGAAGCATCCAATCATATTACTGGACCCAAATTTCAGGGCCCTCTGCGGCGGCGTTCAGCAATTCCGGCGATGTGCAGCCAACAGTAACCAATCTTGTTGAAGGCCAATACGTATTTCAGCTAATGGTCAAAGACAATAGCGGCGCCTCGGCCAGTGCGCTGGTCAAGATCACCGTGGTACCGGCCTCAAATCTGGCGCCGATTTCGAATGCGGGAAATGATATTACACTCACTTTGCCTCAAAACAGCACCATTCTCGACGGGGGCAGGTCATTTGATCCCGATGGTAACATCAGCAGTTATGCCTGGAAAAAATTATCAGGAGCCGACCCAATCACGCTCACAGGAAGCAACACAGCGAAACTTTCCATAGGCGGACTACAGCAAGGAACCTATCTGTTCGAACTTGATGTTACGGACAACAAGGGTGCTATGGGCACAGACCTTGTCACTGTGCAAGTGAATGCTCCCGAGCGCAGGCCTGTAGTCAATCAGGCGCCATTCGCCGATGCAGGAAACGATACGTCTGTCCAGATTTCCGATAATGGGGTGTTGTTGAATGGATCGGGATCATATGATCCTGATGGGCAAATTTTCTCCTATTCCTGGAACCAGGAATCCGGACCAAATGTGGCAAACATAGAAACAGCAGAATCGGTCACGACACCCATTAGTAATTTGATACCTGGCAACTATGTTTTCCAGCTTACTGTCACGGATGATCAGGGTGCAATTGACACGGCCTCGGTCAGAATCGTGGTGGGCAATAATCTGAGGTATCTTGAGCAAATTGTTCTCTATCCGAATCCTGCGCATGACCTGGTTCATTTCAGGCTGACCAGCGACATTCGCGGCATGGTGAAAATAAATGTTTATGACCTGAGTGGCAAAATCGTCAGGAGCATGCAAATGCACAAGGATCAGAACATTCTCGACAACTCGATCAATGTGGCTGACTTCTCCGCAGGCATGTACACAATACAGTTTATTATTGGAGATAACGGGCGATTCACCAGCAAGCTGATCAAACAATAGAACATAGCCTTTTTCCTATAGCCTTGGAGAATAAAGTTGTATTTGCTTCACAAAATAAGCCGTATCTTAAGTGCAAAAAACGAGTATGTTCAGTTTTGAAGCTGGAGAAAAAAAAGAGTATGCCAATCTTGAAAAATCAGGAAAGAAAATAACTTACCTTCTAATTTTCTCGATATTCAGTCTTTGCTATTTGCCTTCGCTTGCACAGTATCCGGCGCAAAAACCAGTAACTGCTGTAGTCGATTACGCTATTCATGGTTATCTGGAGTGGCTGCCGGCCGACTATAATCAGAGCCCCTCCAAAAAATATCCCCTGTTGATTTTTTTACATGGAATGAAGGAAATTGGAAACGGCAGTAAAGAACAACTTACCAGGTTATTGAAATGGGGTCCGCCAAAGATAATAAGCGATAAGAAATTTCCTTTAAGTTTTAATGTCGACAATGAAAGGCTATCCTTTATTGTTTTATCTCCCCAGTTTATTTCTAACGCCAGAAACTTTAAATTAATTGATACGCTTATTAACTATGCATTGATCAAATACCGGATAGACCCTGAACGCATATACCTTACAGGAATGAGTATGGGCGGGGGTATAGCCTGGCTATACGCTGGGGCAGGAAAGAAATTTTCTCAACGCCTTGCCGGGCTGTATGTGGTCAGCGGAAACACCAAGTCTTATCCTCCCAATGTACGCAATATCATAGCTGCCCATTTGCCCGTGAAAGCGATGCATAATTCCGGCGATAGCGTAGTTCCTGCTTCGAATTCCATTGATTGGGTGAAAAATCTGAACACCCACTTTCCGCCTATACAGCCAAAAGCCGAGCTAACACTTTTTGACGAAAATGCCCACGATGCGTGGACGAAATCATATGACCCCGCATATAAAGAAAATGGTAAAAATGCCTATGAATGGATGCTCTCCCACAAAAGAATTGGATTTAATATCACTAACTCTGTTATTAGGGATAGCGTTTCTGTATCCGTGAAATAATGCAGTATATTGTTTGATGGGTTCAGCCCTCCGGCCTAACGCTTTTCATTTCTTTTATTCTCTTAGAACGGCTAAACCGGGTATTAATTTTCCCAATTTGGGAGAAATTAACAGATAATTCACATCTTTCGGTTTGGCATAATAATTGAACAGTAGGACTAGCTCGTTAATTCAACGCATAACGCTATAAAACCTGAAGGCAGGAATTAGCAAAGTCCATCAATCTAAAAATCCTTGAAAAACATGTTAAGCCGCTACTATCCGCTTACCCTTCAGGCTTTACTTGCGTTTACCCTAACTGCGCCCTTGGACCTCGAGGCAGGAAGGGGCTCTGAAGAAAATAGCGACAAATCCTATTCTTCCACTAATCATTCATTTGTTTCCTCGTATAGATTATCAGATAATTTATTTACACCTGAATTTGCTGTCGTTGCTGATGCAGGTAAGGATATAGTATTGCCACTTGCCCAATTGAATGTTACCACCAAACTTACTTTAACAGGTTCTGGAAAGGGTAGTATTACTTCCTGGAAATGGACATTGGTTTCAGGGGCTGCTGTTTCTATTTCCAGTCCGAATGCCCAAAATACCCTCGTATCGGGATTTCAGGCAGGCTTTTATATTTTCCAGCTTAGCGTTAGTGATGGCACAACAACAGCGACTGATTTGGTCACTGTAAAAGTAGTCGACTATCAGAAAAAGGGAGAAAGCCCTTGCCGCATTGGCGCTCCGGTAACATGGAATTTGACCCCAACAAATAGCACGGCAATTTACCGACCCTATCTTAGGAGAGATGGCTTTAATATCCTCGGCGGTGACACCATTAAAATTCCGCGGAATCCAAAGAATGGCGGAGTTTATGCCGGGATTAACCTTGGTGATTTTGGCGGAAGCGCAGGATGCCCAGTAGTGGTGGTGCCAGCCGATGTTGTATCCATTAGCGGACCTTCTGCCTATTTTCGCTTGGGAAGTGCTCCGGGTGATAGTAATTTTGTTGCACATGTTAAGATAGACGGCACTAATTTAAGATCAAAAGGAATAAAATACGGCTTCCAGTTTATCAATGCTACCCCTAGTCCCGGTACTATTGGCCTTACGGTAAATCTGGTTACAGATTTGGAGGCAAGTGGATTTTATTTTCAAAATGTTGGTAACGGAGTATTGGCAAAGTTAGACAGTGATTCCTCAAGACCATGGAGGATATTCAACAACTTCTGCATGAAGAATTTAAAGTTTTATGACATGTTCATCCATCGCACCACTGGTGAAGCCATGTATCTTGGTCATACTTCACCACAGGGAGATGCAGTTCAACAACCCGGGAATGATGGCCCTACCGTACGAATCGATTCCATTGAAGTGTATAATATTCTTGTCGACAGTGCCGGATGGGATGGCATTCAGGTAGGTAATGCGATTTATGCATTGATCCATGATAATATCATTTTAAGAGCCGGGTGCACCAATAAGGGCAATCAGCGGGCATGGATCATTATGGGCGCAAATACAACGGGAAAGATATTTAACAATGTAGGCTATAACCTCAAGGAGGGAATCAGAGGTACGCCATATGGCAATACCGAGATTTATAATAACTATGGAGACAGCATTATGATCGGGGACCCTGCGAATGATGGTCTCTATATGACCGGCAACGCATCAGGACCCGGGACAAATATTCTGGAACCAAGGCCAAACTTTAAGGCTTCGATTCATGATAACATTTTCAGCCGGTTCGAGCGTTTTGCCGTAAATCTTCCTGACAACTATGGATTTAGTTCGCCAGGTGATGTATCCAATAACATGATTGTGACTACCAAAACCCTGGCGCAGATTATCAGCAGTGGCGCGGGGGACAATATTCTTGGTAATAAATTATACAGTAGTTTTCCTGTTAAGATGGTCAGCCTTGGATCGACTTCCTCAGGCGTTTCGATACGAGTAACTCAGGCTGACAGCACCAGAAACTTTTCAGATGCCGCCTCTATAATAAGCTGGCTCAAATGCCGGCTGACTGGTTCGTGCAGTTCAATAAAAAAAAAACCAACAGCCAACGCAGGGCCTGATCAAACGATCTCCCTCCCGGTAAGCATCGATACCCTCAAAGGTAGTGGTACAGCAGACGGATCTATTTTCTATCTCTGGACAAAGATCGCCGGGCCAACTGCATTTTCTGTTGTTAATGCGAATACTCCACAGGCCGTCGCGAAAAACCTGGTACAAGGCGTTTATAGTTTTGAGCTTACCGTCACAGACGATGCAGGCCAGGTCGCAAAGGATACCATGACGGTCACCGTTAATTCCCTGATCAACCAACCGCCGATCGCTAACGCAGGCGCCAATCAAACCATTACGCTGCCAACCAATTCAATTACCCTAGATGGCAGCGCTTCACAGGATCCAAACGGAACCATCAGCACCTATAGCTGGTCGATGGTTTCCGGTCCGGCAGCTGGTACCATTGCCAGTCCAAATGGCGTTACCAGTTCTGTTAGCGGACTCACGCAGGGAACTTATATTTTTAAATTAGTTGTCACCGATAACAGCGGCGCGACGAATGCAGATTCGATCACCATCACGGTGAATGCTGCTGCAAACCAGTCACCGTTCGCCAATGCAGGCGCCAATCAAACCATTACACTGCCCAGCAATTCAGTTACTGTTGATGGAACCGCCTCGCAGGATCCTGACGGAAGCATCAGCAGTTATTCATGGACAAAAATATCAGGACCGACTGCAGGAACCATTGCGAGTGCTGCTGCTGCAACCACTGCCATCAATGGCCTTTCACAGGGAACATATACTTTTAAATTGACGGTCACCGATAACAAAGGCGCTGTTGATGCAGATTCCATTACCATTACAGTCAACACTGCGGCAGACCAGTCACCCCTTGCCAATGCTGGCTTGAGCCAGACGATCACGCTTCCCGTAAATTCAGTAAGCCTGAATGGATCTGCTTCATCGGACCCCGACGGAAGCATTGCCTCATACGGCTGGGCACAGGTATCGGGCCCTTCTTCGGCTTCGTTAACCAATGCGAATTCGGCAACAGCTACTGCCGGGAACCTTTCTGCAGGACAATACACTTTCGAACTTACGGTAACCGATAACAATGGAGCTACCGCTAAGGCGCAAGTGAAGATCACCGTAGTTCCAGCCGCCAACCTGCTGCCGATCTCCAATGCGGGGGCTAATCAAACCATTACATTGCCAACAAATTCCGTAACGCTTGATGGCAGCGCATCGCAGGATCCGAGCGGAACAATTACAACTTATAGCTGGAGCAAGGTATCAGGACCAGCATCGGGTAATATAGCCACTGCCGGAGCGGTAACTACTTCGGTCAATGGCCTTACACAGGGAACATATATATTTGACCTTACCGTCACCGATAACAATGGGGCCATTGCAAGTGACCAGGTTACGGTTGTTGTCAATGCAGCCGCCAATCAACCGCCTGTCGCCAATGCAGGTCCCAGCCAGACGATTACCCTGCCAACCAATTCGGCGAACCTGAATGGATCCGGTTCATCCGATCCTGATGGCAGCGTTGCATCGTATAGCTGGGCACAGGTAACAGGTCCGTCAACCGCAACGCTGGCCAACGGAGCCACTGCGATGCCATCCGTTACCAACCTGCTGGCAGGACACCGCTAAGGCACAAGTGAAAATAACGGTACGCGCCGCCGCCAACCTTCCTCCTATCACGAATGCGGGTTCCAGCAAGACAATCATATTACCAGTAAATAGCATTATACTTAACGGTTCCGGCTCATCCGATCCCGATGGCAGTATTGCTTCTTATAGCTGGGTGCAGGTGTCTGGTCCGACCAGCGCCGGGCTCGCTAATGCGGGAACCGCTGCTCCGACCGTTTCAAATCTGCAGGTGGGGCAATATACTTTCGAACTAACGGTTACGGATAACCTTGGTGCTATCGGTAAAGCACAAGTTAAAATAACGGTTGTGGCAGTTACCAATCAGCCGCCGGTGGCCAATGCGGGAAGCAATCAAACCGTTACCCTGCCCGTCATTACAGTTACGCTCGACGGAACCAAATCTTTTGACGCCGACGGAACCATTGCCAATTACAACTGGGTAAAGATCTCGGGTCCTGGCATCATTAACATTGTCAGTGCAGGCACGTCGACGCCTTCCGTAACAGGATTGCTGGCGGGACAATACGTATTTCAGCTGACGGTTACCGATAACAACGGGGCTACAGGAACAGACCAGGTGACGGTTACTGTGGCAGGACCCGGTAATATTGGCGTGGCGCAGCCCCCGGTGGCCAATGCGGGAAACGACACAACCATCGCCATACCGGCAAATACGGCCTTGTTAAACGGAAGTGGCTCAACCGATCCGGATGGTACGATATCTGTCTATCAATGGACCCAGGTGAGTGGGCCCGGCACGGCTGCTATCCTGTCGCCAGGCGCAATGCTGTCGACCATAAGCAACCTGGTAACCGGCGAATATGTCTTCCAACTGACTATAAAAGACAATAACGGCGCGGTGTCAACAGCAACAGTAAAAATAAAGGTCGTAGACAATTTAAGATCTGTTGAGCAGTTCATCCTGTACCCGAACCCCGCAAAAGATATTGTTAACCTGCGGCTGATCAATGATAGCCTGGGAACCCTGAAGATAAATATCTTTGATATGACGGGTAAACAAGTCCTGGTATCGGAGATGAGCAAGCAACAAAACTATTTCGATCAATCTCTGAATATTTCTGGTTTGGCGAGGGGGATGTACACGGTTCAGATCTTCATAGGACCCAACAAGAGAATCGTAGCCAAACTCATCAAGCAATAAGAAGTCATCAGTCACATTTTTATAAAAAGGCAGCCGGGAATATCCCCGGGCTGCCTTTTACTTTATCTGCTAATGATTATAATTTGATCATTTGCTGAACATCGATCCTCTTGCCTTTTTGATAAATGGACAACTGGTAATTACCCGCGGGCAGATCTCCAACATCTGCCTGGTGCTGACCACGAGCCAAACGCCAGTTACGCAGTACCCGTCCGTTCAAATCATGCAGGACGATGGTAATATCATCTGCCTGTATATTCATCAACATGAGCGCATATACCGGATTCGGTGTGATCTGCACGTTTACTGCCTTTCCGTTGTAGAAGCGAACGGTTCTGACCACGGAGAATTGACTCTTGCCGTCCAGGTCAACCTCCAAGAGACGGTAATAGTTTATTCCGTCGAGGGATGGGGATTTATCAATAAATGAATAATTAGCAACTACCCCACTGAATCCTTTCGCATCAACTGATCCAATCGCAGTAAAATTAGCGCCATCGAGGGAATGCTGAACCACAAAATGAGAACTATTCACTTCCTCTTCTGTACTCCAGTCCAGATGCACTGTATTACCCACAGCCAGGGTAGTAAATGCGCCCCACACTACCGGCAGGGCGGAGCTGGTTTTCTCGACAGTAATTGAATTTGGATTGTAAGTCAGGTTACCAAGGGTTGGATTCAGGTTTACAGTTGCAAATGGTCCGGTAATGGTACCTGATGGAGAAAGTAAAATGGTATATATTGTGCCCACAGGATCGCCTCCGATATTGTAAACATTCAATATTGCACCCGTAACATCTACATTTCCCGCACCGGAGAAATCCATCTGGTCATAATTGACACCCGCAACGCCGCCAGGGCTGTTGATCTGGATATTGAATGTGGGCGTTTTGCCCGTAACAACAGAAGGATCGACGGTCAAAATGCCGGTAGGCTTACCGGGTCCAAAGCTGCCCGTGTTCGTGATGGATGTACTCAAAAAATCATATTCTCCAATTCCACTAATACCACCGGAATTGGAAAAAGTCACATTCTGAAACATGTGCGCCACGCCGGTTGCGCTTTGTTTAAAGATCACACCACCGACGCTGTTTGTGAACGAGGTTCCCGGGGTTCCATTGAAATTCGCATCCGCAGGAATTTCCACACTGATAGAATCATTATTAATGAAGGAAGCACCATTCTGCAAAGCAATGTCGCCGTCAAGCCAAACAAAAGTATTGTTGTTGACAAAAGTACCCGTTCTGATAAAGGCATTGCCGCTGAAATACGTTCTACCGAGATTGTTGGTACTGCTCACTTCAATAGAACCGGAATTCCTGACCACAAACAATCCGCTTGAATTAATCCTGATCGTACCGGCACCAGTTAGCTGTGTAAGACCAGCGCCGACGTACAGGCTGCCATCCACAATGATATCATCCCCCGAAGGATTATCATTCAACGGAACGGAGATATTGCCGGTAATCGCCAGCGACCCTCCCGCCAGAACCTGCACCTGATCAATAGTTACCGGAGAAGTTAACTCAACACTGTCGCCGCTTAGGATGCTGATGACCCCATCTGCCGAAGTTGGAATGTGTGGAGCGGCCGCCCAACTAACGCCATTATACATTTGCCAGGTGCTTAATGTACCCCAATCGCCAAATACACCGGTTACATTACTCCGGAAATCACCTGCTGTCTGAGACATCAGAGGTCCAGAAAAAAACAAAGCAAGAATTAACCCTGTCAAAATGTAAAATTTTCTATTCATATACCCGCCTTTTTAATTTTTACATAACCAGAATACCTATCACGTCCTTGCCTGTATAAACAGACCATTGGATGATCAAACATGATGATCACAATAAAGTATTCGGGGAAGTTTTTGCGAAGGGTATATGATCGAAAATAGAAGCCTGACAGTAACAAACCTATAAAATTAAATCGATGTTCGTTATGTGGAATTATCAACAGGGTAGAATAACTTTCAATTATCTCCCAAAAAAAAGCAGCCGGCACCTTTTTTATCCACCGCTGTCCGAAGGCAACTAAATGTTTCCATACATTATCGAAAGGGTTTATAAAAAGCATGGGCGGCCAGGCTTAACATTGGCTTATCACCAGGCTCATCCCCATAAGCTAGTATAACGTCAGCCTCGGAAAGATCAATTCGTTCCCTGATCCGGCTTACTTTTTCTTTTCCATGGCAATTCTTCCCCAGCATTCTGCCGCTAAGCCGCCCCTTATTTACTGTCAGCCTGGAAGCAATCAATTGAACATCATTAATTCGCGCCCATTCTTTGATCCAATCCTCCGGCGAAGCGGATACGATCACCACAGCAAAATCCATGCTTAGTAATTTCCGGATCTCCCTCGACGCCTTTGGGCGGATGAGACCGGGCAGTACATGTTCGGTAAACCGATCGCATGTTGCCTGAAAAGCTTCTAACGACGTACCACCAAAAAAGAACCGCAGAATCCTTTCTTTCGCCGATTGGTTTGAAATGATCTTAAGCTTATAGGCAACCAGGAAGGGGGCATTAAGGAAAAAACCTAGGTAAAAATACAAATTCCCCTTACTGTATTTGATGAATTCAAGTAAGCTGTCCTTTGTCGTGATGGTACCATCAAAATCAAAAAAAGCGATGCGCTTTTTCAAAGCTTCAATTTTTTAAATATTGGCTCGGGAATGGATTTGATGACGGCCATGATCCAGCGCCAGAACCATTTTACATAGATGATATTTTTCCTCTTGCTGACACCCAGGTAAAGCGCTTCGGCAATATCGGCGGGCTGTGCAGTGAGCAATTTGGGCAATTGCAGGTTTTCGGTCATTTTCGTGTACACAAATCCGGGCTGGAGCGTCATGACGTGCACCTGTTCTTTAAACATCCTGTTGCGCAATCCGCTGAGGTACGCCGTAAAACCAGCTTTTGCGCTCCCGTACAGGTAATTGCTTTGACGGCCACGCTCTCCGGCTACGGAGCTGATGCCTACAATAATCCCCTGCCGGATCCCTTCAAAATAATTCGATGCCACGTTCAATATGGACACCGCTCCGGTAAAATTGCTTTGAATGATGCGTTCGGCTTCCGCCCAGTCTCTGCGTGCCAGTTCATTTTCGCCCAGGTAGCCGAAAACACAAACAACAACATCCGGTTTGGGATCCAATGCATCAAAAAAAGATTGATGTGTAGCAAAGGCCAATGCGTCGAATTCATGCAGGCTGCAGTGGGCATTGTACCGAATACCCAGATCAGCCTTCAGACTATACAGCCTGGAAGGGTTTCTGGCAGCCAGTTGAACTGCATAAGCTTTCGACGCGAACTTCCTGGCAATGGCAACTGCCATATCAGAAGCAGCGCCCAATATTAATACATTTGGCATTTGGCGACCTCCTGATTGATCATTTGAAAATGGTTATATCTTTTACATATATGATTGCAATGTAACTGGCAATCCAGAGCAGCAATGTTATTTGTATGAAGCGGTCTTTGTAAAGGATTTTTGTTGGAGAACCCGAATCTGCTGAAACGAAAATGATTTGTAAATATCGCATAATTCCGGCCATTACGAACAAACACGTGTAATATAAGCGATAGTTACCCATTTTTTGCTTCACTTCATCAGACATCGTATACATGAAATAGGCCACGATAATTACCGCGCAAACAAGCGCGAGCAGCGTATTAAGAAATTCGAGATTGTATCCCTTAATGGCTTTTCGCATGTCCGTACCCGAGCTCAGTTTCAACAGTACGTCGTCCCTGCGTTTTCCGATGGCCATGAACACGGCCAGGAGAAACACCATGATCACTATCCATTCTGAAAGCGGGTCCAGGCTGATAACAGATCCCGCTTTGATGCGAAGCACAAACCCGATAGCCAAAATGATGATATCTAGAATTGGAATGGTCTTTAACCCGAGAGAATAGCCAAGGTTGATCAGGAAATAGATCATTAAGACAAAAAAGAATTTGTCCCTGACCACCCAGGCGATCAAAAAACCGGCAACAATCAGGATACTGCAAATGAGCAGGGCGAGCCCCGGAGATACAGCACCGGAGGCCAAAGGTCTTTTACTTTTCACCGGATGTTTCCTGTCATCTTCCCTGTCGCGGTAATCATTTATAATGTAAATACTACTGGCCACAAAACTGAACGCCAGGAATCCCCAGCATACATTCTCGATCTTGTGCAGGTTCAATATCTCGCCTGCGAAGAACATAGGGATGAACAGGAAGAAATTTTTAGCCCAGTCTTTGAGTCTTAAGAGGTTGAGGTATGCCAATGGGATTAGTTATTGCGACAAAATACAAACAAAAAAACAAAATCTATAATGTTGTTTATAAAGTAATATCTAATTTTTATGTTTACATCAGATTAAATCTTAAAGCAACCGATATGAACCCCCGATCCCTGGCAAAAGCTGAACTATTGACCATTATTCTGCTTGCTTGCGTTCCCCTTTTTGTCACCTTCCCATACCGCGTCAATATTTTCCTTTCCTGGGAAGGCGCGTACCGCATAAGCCAGGGTCAAATACCATTTAAAGACTTTGGAACACCACTGGGCGGCGTCTATTGGTTTGTGCCTGCCATTTTCTTCAAGCTATTTGGTCCCAAGCTGATTACGCTGGTCAAAGCGCAGGTATTTATCAACGTGATCGCCGCGCTCTCCTTCAGATCCATTTTATCCAGCCTTGAGGTGAAGCCCGGCATCCGCTACACTTCCATCCTGCTTTTCTGCGTTTCTTATTCTTTTATTAATTTCTGGCCCTGGTACAATCATACCGTAATTGTATACGAACTGGCGGCCATCGCCATGTTGCTAAAATATATCTGCGGGTCCAAGGCACGATTTGGTTTACTTTGGCTGATCGCATCCGCTTTTTTTGTTTGCCTTTCACTGCTCACCAAACAGGATGGAGGTGCGATGGCCTTTTTGATCTGCGCCTGTTTATTGGCCTATCATTCCCTCATGGAAAAAAAATGGATCCCTTTTCTTGTATTCATTGCCTCTTTTATCGGACTTCTTTTGCTATACATTCTCCCCCTCCTGCCTTATGGTTTCGGATACTGGTTTAATCACGGACAAGCGCCACACAGCTCGCGGGTCTCTGCTTTTGATATCGCAGATGAATTTTTCGGCTCCTCTCCATGGATAAAATTTTATCTGTTTATTATTTTTCTTTTATTGGCCATCTCGTATAAAAAATGGAAATCCCTTTTCGCCAACAGGCGGGTCATGATGCTGCTTCTCCTCACCCTGGCCATGCTCGGTGAGGCTGCTGTGTTCCAGGTTACCAGTTATACGCCGCCTGATAACAATATTTTTTTTCACAGTTTCGCCATCACATTCATATTCAGCATGCTTTCGTTTTTATTGCCCACGGAATTTGATAAACCCGGAATCGTTTTTTTATCTGCCGCAGGCGTCCTGCTCTGGTGGAGTGCTTCTTACTGGAAGTATACGCAACGGATCGTTGCTTTCATGGTACCCGATAAAAAAGAAAAAAAATTAGCAGGCGAAGAAAATATTGTGAACAGGAAGACCTATATGCTCAATGATGACACGCTCGACGCTCCCATGAATAAATGGGTTGAGTGCGGATTAAAATCTTTCGATCGCATTTACATGCCACAGGGCACAGCTGACGGAATTCATCGCATACTCAATATGGATATCGTGAAACAAAAAAAACCGATCAAGGTCCTCAACATGAGCGAGCTTACTCCGCTCGCAGTTGAAATCCCATATGCATTGGAAAAAAATCCGCAGCTGCCGCTTTGGTATCATCTCGGCGTGGGTATGTTCAACCAACAGGCAGCCATCTTCGAAAAGAGAATTCTTCAGCATGAATATGATCTCGTATTGTTTGAATATGTGCCCAGGCTCAATAACTTCTACCCTTTTCGGACAAGAGATTCTCTAAGGGTTTATTATCGGTTGGTTGATGCATTCACGGCGCCCCGAAGAGGAGAGACAAACGGCACGATTGAAGTATATATTAAACCATAATATGGACCCTTATTTCCCTTGATATTGATCAATAACCTCGTCTGTCAAAATTTTTCTACACTGTGTGGAAGGAATGAAAAATAATTTTCCACATTAACAAAATAATTTTTTCTCGCTTTTAAGCTGGCATGATTTTGGACCGCTTGGGTGGCTTACATATTTTTTAACAAATAATAGAAATCCCGCTATGAAACCATTTGTACGCGCCCTATTCGCATTGTTTATTTTCCCGATTGCATTTACCCTTTCTTCAAGCCCTGCCCATGCGCAGGTCCAAACGGCCAGATACGTTTCGATCATCAATAACTCCCATGGATTTTATGAATATCTTCCACAGGGTTATAGTACCGGGTCATCTACTTATCCATTGATGATATTCCTGCATGGGTTAGGCGAATTGGGAGATGGCAGTACCAGTCAATTGCCCAAAATCATTACGAATGGCCTTCCTAAACTGATTAGCCAGGGAAAATTTCCTGCCAGCTTTACCGTAAACAGTCAGAATTTCAGTTTTATCGTGATCTCTCCTCAATTTGTCGCCTGGCCGACAGCCGCCGATGTGAACGGCATCATTGATTATGCTGTTGCCCATTATCGCGTGAACCCCAGCCGGATTTATGTTACCGGATTAAGTATGGGTGGCGGTGAGACCTGGGATGTTGCAGCTACTGTTCCATTGAATAACAGAATCGCAGGTATCGTGCCGATCGCCGGCGCTATATTCGCCAATTCCACCAGGTGGAATCCTATTGCAGATGCCAATATTGCTGTTTGGGCAACACACAACGATGGAGACCCGACGGTACCCGTTATTTATACTATCAATTTCATTAATGGTATTTTGGCCAGAAATCCTGCAGCGCACGCAAAAATGACCATTTTTCATGCAACTGTCCACGATGCCTGGACCCGTACATACGATCCAACATTCACGGAAAACGGTTTAAATATTTACCAGTGGTTGCTTCAATATCAAAAATCAGCGACTGCAAATCAACCGCCGGTTGTCAGTGCAGGGACCGATGTTGCCATCACTTTGCCAACCAGTTCCGTAACGGCAAAAGCAACCGCGACGGATGTCGGCGGCAGTATTGCAAAATATGCCTGGACGAAAGTTGCCGGACCGACAGCTTATACTATTAGCAATGCGGCGATCCTGAATCCCGTATTCAGCGGACTGACAGCAGGTGTATATACTTTCCGGTTGACCGTCACCGACAACCTCGGCGCGGTGACATCGGATGACATGAATATTACGGTGAACGCAGCAGCGAGTGCATTGCCCGTCGCGAATGCAGGTGCTGATCTTTCAATCACCCTTCCGACAAGTAGTGTATCCCTTGCCGGTAGCGGATCTGAAACGGGTGGTACCATATCATCCTGGCTCTGGACAAAAATAGCCGGACCAACGAGCGGAACCATCACGACGTCAACCAGTGCATCTACCACCGTAACCGGATTGGTGCAGGGCGTATATTCTTTCGAACTAAAAATAACAGACAGTAGAGGAGTGATTGACAGGGATACTGCAAAAGTCACGGTTAATGCTGCAGCCGCATCCGGTACAAGCAAATCCGTCAGGGTGCAGATTTATGGCGGAACCTACCCTTATAACAATGCACAGTGGAACAACTGGAATGTCGTAACAGCAGTGGGCACTGCCGCTTCTGTGAACATCAATTCGGGCGCATTCAAATATGATGATGGAACTGTTTCGACCATATCGGCCAACCTGAGTCATAGCCAGGCCGTCAAGGATAACGGCGCAACCTATGGAAGTGGCATGGCGCCGGCAGAAGTACTTCGGATGACGAGTTACTCTTCCATTGACCGCACCCTCACGATTTCAGGATTGGTGGCAGGCAAAGCCTATTCAATGGAATTTTATTCGAGCAGGGCTTCCTCGGGTAATTCAACCGTCTTTACCATCGGGTCGGCTTCCGTCACCATCAACAGCTACGATGATTTTACCAACAAGGCCCTGTTCACGAACCTGGTGGCTAATGCTCAGGGGCAGATCGTGGTGATGATTAAGAAAGTAGCTACGTTCGATTATATCAATGGGTTTACGCTCACCGAAAGTGGCACAGGCACAACCCCGATGGCTACTGAACTGAATGTTTCCACCTTGGAATCGCAAACAAATGAAACTGATCTTTCTGCATCCGCAGGTCTTTCAATATATCCAAACCCGGTTGCTGATCAGTTCGTATTGCAGCTCAATAATCCGGCAAGAGGTACGATGGTCGTCAGGATCGTGAACATGAGTGGTCAATTGCAAAAGGAATTCCGCGCTGTGAAAGACCTGGACATCGTGTCGAAAACTTATACATTGGGCCAGGAGATCAGCAGAGGAACCTATATCGTTCAGGTGAAAGTCGGTAACTGGACTGCGGTCCGAAAAATTGTAAAACTATAATCAGGATTTCCTGAGGATAGAATAAAATAAGCGAACCTGCCCGCCATGCTGAAAATGGATGATACGGCAGGTTCGCTTATTTTTGTTTCAAAACCATCTCATCGCGGCTTCATCAAATATACTATCTACCCCCATCGAATACCTGAAAGGCGTCGGCCCACAAAAGGGAGACCTGCTGAAGAAAGAGCTCGGCATTTTTACGTTCAAAGACCTGCTGGAGCATTTCCCCTATCGTCATGTCGACAAAACGAAAATCAGCCTGATCAGGGAGATTAACGCACAAACAGAATTCATACAGGTTGCCGGACAATTGACCAGCCTGGAGTTGATGGGTGAAAAAAGATCAAAACGATTGGTCGCAGAAATCAAAGATGCTTCAGGCGTTCTTGAATTGGTCTGGTTCCAGGGCATACACTGGATCCAGAAAACACTGACTGTGGGACAGGTGTACAGAGTTTTTGGAAGGGTAAGTTTCTTCCAGGGCAATCCGCAGATCACGCACCCGGAACTGGAAAACTTTTCTGCAGAAAAACCTGATCCAACATCTTTTCTTGAACCGGTTTATTCTACGACCGAAAAATTAAAATCCAGAGGACTTGGAGGAAGGCAAATAGGGAAACTCACGCTGCAATTATTTTCACAACTGAAAGAAAAAGACATTCCTGAAATATTGCCAGATCTTATTGTCAGACAATTAAAATTGGTTCGGCGTTTCTTTGCCTTTTCGGGAATACATTTTCCCGAAAACAACCAGACCTATATGCAGGCGCTTAATCGCCTCAAATTTGAAGAATTGTTTCTTGTTCAGATCCGGATGGGACTCATCAAATCACAAAGACACCGGTACTCGAAAGGCGTTTTATTTAAACAGGTAGGTACATTATTCAATCAATTTTATTCGGGATACCTTCCGTTTTCACTGACGGGCGCACAAAAAAGAGTGCTTAAGGAAATCAGGCAGGATACGGCAACTGGTAAACAAATGAACCGGCTTCTGCAAGGTGATGTAGGCAGTGGAAAAACAATCGTTGCATTACTCTCCATGCTGCTCGCCGCCGACAATGGGTACCAGAGTTGTTTGCTTGCCCCCACGGAGATCCTGTCAAAACAACATTATGATCATTTCCTGGCGTTGCTCGGCGACATGCCATTAAACGTCCAATGGCTGACCGGTTCGACCAAGACCAAAGACAGAAAAAAAATTGTGGAAGATGCTTTGAATGGAAGCCTGGACATTTTGATCGGGACCCATGCGATCATTGAAGATTACGTGCAGTTCAGCAAGCTGGGTCTTGCCATCGTTGATGAACAGCATCGGTTTGGCGTGGCGCAACGCGCCAAGCTATGGAATAAATCGGCGATTCCTCCGCATGTGCTGGTGATGACTGCGACGCCGATCCCAAGAACACTGGCCATGACCGCCTACGGCGATTTGGATTATAGCGTGATGAACGAACTGCCGCCGGGCAGGCAACCGATCGTTACCGCCCACCGTTATGAATACAGCAGGCCGCAGGTGATGGATTTTATCCGGGCGGAGATAGATCAGGGAAGACAGGCATACATTATTTTCCCGCTGATTGAGGAATCGGAAAAAATGGACTATGAAAACCTGATGAAAGGTTATGAAAATGTAAAGGCCTACTTTGCCGAGCCCAAATACTGGATCAGCATGGTACATGGAAGGCAAAAAAATGAAGTTCGGCAAACCAACATGAAACGCTTTGTGCATCACGATACGCAAATCATGGTCGCCACTACCGTGATAGAGGTTGGCGTGAACGTGCCCAATGCAACGGTGATGGTGATTGAAAGTGCAGAAAAATTCGGTCTTTCGCAACTGCACCAGCTCCGGGGTCGCGTCGGCAGAGGTAAGGAAAAGAGCTTTTGCATCTTGTTAACAAACCCGAAATTAAACATGGAAGCACATGAGCGCATCAAGATCATGTGCAACACAACCGATGGATTTAAGATTGCCGAAAAAGACCTTGAACTTCGCGGCCCCGGTGATATTGCCGGCACACGCCAGAGCGGATCGATGAATTTTAAACTGGCCAGTATTGTATTGGACCGGAGTTGGCTGGAACTTGCAGGTAACCTGGCGAAAAGATTGATTGAAGAAGACCCGGAATTGAGTTCGGCTGAAAATTTGATACTTAAACAGCATCTTCTTTCCCAACACGGGACAACGCAATGGAGTAAGATTTCATAAATTACAGTTGGAACAGCAAACCGGTTTTTAAGAACCTGCCGGGTGTTGCTCAAACATTAAAACAAGATTTTGGCAAGCAGAGGGTTAATAATTTGTATCTTATTGATTAAGGGTAGCCTTCCACTCTTTTCACAGGTCAACTATTCCAACCTTGAATTCATTGAAAACAAGGGCCAATGGGATAAGCGGGTTAGTTTCAAGGTTGACCTGAACAACGGTACTTTTTTTTTGCAACAGCAGGGGTTTACGGTTCTGCTGCACCAGCCTGATGATATGCAGCGCGTGCTTGACCTGGCCCATGGCCATGTGACCGGCAAAGCATCCGGAAAGGAAGCGGCCGGAGCCTTGTCAGCAAAAAATAATTCCAAAGACCTTTCTGTTAGCCCTTTCAACCAGGTCATTCATTCACACGCCTATGGCGTCAATTTCGTGAATGCCAATGAGCAGGCCGAAATTGTTCCAGACAAACCACTGCCATCCTACAACAATTATTTCATCGGCAATGATCCCGGCAAGTGGGCGGTCAACTGCAAAATATATCAAGGGGTAACGTACAAAAATATTTATCCGCATATTGATGTCCGTTATTATACGGACGCAGGCGCATTAAAATACAACCTGATCGTCCATCCCGGGGCGAACCCTGACCAGATCGCCATGAAATATTCCGGTGCAAGCAAACTGAGCATCAAAGGAAATCAATTGATCACACACACAACAGTCGGGGATGTCAAAGAGCTCCGTCCGCTATCCTACCAGCTGAAAGGCAGCAGCAGAAGCGAAGTGGATTGTAAATTCATTATTACCAAAGACAGCGTGGTGAAATTCAGGATAAGCAATTATACGCCGGGTGAAACCCTGGTTATTGATCCGACCCTGGTATTTTCCACCTTTACCGGAAGCAAGGCAGACAATTGGGGCTATACGGCTACCTATGACGCCGGAGGAAATTTTTACTCAGGAAG
>Ga0193728_1000294_pt1 | contig 23607 bp, 22 predicted proteins | sample U1c1metaG_FD_143037 | JGI IMG/M metagenome (GOLD analysis project Ga0193728, IMG submission 143037) | Soil microbial communities from a riparian zone of the East river system, Colorado, United States - U1c1 | ecosystem: Environmental > Terrestrial > Soil > Riparian zone | place: USA: East River...
ATGAGCAAAAATGCGGATATACGTCTGGCGCTGCCGAATAAGGGAGCATTAGAGGCGGCAACGTTACATTTTCTTGCCGAATGTGGATTGAAGGTCAGCCGCAGCAATCCACGTCAATACCTAGCGCAAATCAAAAGTATGCCGGGGCTGGAAGTAGTTTTCCAGCGTGCAGCAGACATTCCCGAACTGGTAGAAAGCGGCGATGCTACCCTGGGTATCACTGGCTATGATATCTTAGCGGAACATCGGGGCTATGATGACGATGATTCAGAGGATAGTGCAGATAGTGAAGATGCCGTCTTGCTCGAACGCGATCTAGGCTATGGTGGCTGTCGTCTCGTTATCGCCGTTCCAGAGACATGGATTGACGTCAGTAACTGTGCCGACCTTTGGCATCTTTCCAGCTACTATCAGAGCCACAAACGGCGTGGCCTACGTATTGCAACGAAGTATCCACGACTCACGATGCAATTTCTGCAGCACCACAATATTACCCATTGCAAAATATTTTCACCCCATGGCGCTCTGGAAGCGGCTCCGTTGACGGATACTGCGGACCTGATTGTGGACCTTACTGAGACTGGCACAACATTACGCGAGAATCATTTAAAGTTGCTAGAGGATGGTGTCGTACTGCGTTCGCAGGCCTGCTTGATCGGGAATGTGTGGTCGCTCCGTCAGCAACCACAGGCATTGAAGTTGACTGAGACGATATTGGAATTGATTGATGCTCGTATGCAGGCGCGGGATCATTCAATGTTGACAGCCTACTTGCATGGTGAGAGTATAGAGGCTATGCAACACCTCTGTACCAGATTGAATCAGCGTTTAAAGTCTGGACTCTCCAGCATCGAATTTCGTGTTTCGATGAGTGTGGAGCAAGGCTGGTACACCATCACTGGTGTAGCTGGGATAGGAAAATCTGCTCCTGAGTTGCTTGATACTATTGCTGTACTGCGTGATGCTGGCGCAATTCATGTCAATGTCACGCCACTCACCTATCGTTTTGGCGAAGAATCTATCAATGTGCGTGCTCTCCGAGAGCGCTTAAAGAGGTTCCAGTGAGCAACGTTGTCATTTTTGATCTTGATGGAGTGATTACCTCCGAAAAAGCGTACTGGGTAACAGCCGGACTGGTATTGCATGAGCTTCTCTATAGTCCGCGCTACTGGAACATCTCTGGAACTACAACTCCTTATCATCCTGTGACAACGGCCGAAGAGTGTTTTCGCCTGAGCCATGAGACATTGCCGGAAGCGGTGATCCTGAAATTCAAAGCGCGTTCGATCAACTCCAACTGGGATACCTGCTATACAGCGGTATGTATCTGCTTAATTGACTTACTGGCAAAGCTTCCTGATTGGTCTCCACTATTGCCGCTGCATCCATGGGACGCCGACTGGATAGCTGAGTTCCGGCAGGCACTGGCGCAAGTGGAAGAGCCAAAGACAATCTCGGTAGAGACATTCCGCCGTTTTGAGGCATCAATTTTCCAGGGATGTGTGGGGATTGAGGTCATTAATCGTTTGAATCGCTATGCAAGCATAGTATTAGGCCATCAGATCGAAGGAGTCTTCGCACGCTACAGCCCTTCGTGGAAGCTCTGCCAGGATATTTTTCAAGAATGGTACCTCGGTGATGAGCTTTATACGCGGGACTATGGTCATGTTCCGGCGCAAACTGGCAAGCGTGGCTGTATCTATTTCGAACGTCCTTTGCTGCCAGTAGATGAGCTGCGCATGACGCTGGAAACATTGCGCTCACAAGGGTACATTCTGGGTGTTGCGACCGGGCGACCAGGGCAGGAGGCGATTGTCCCATTAAAAAATTACGGTTTATTTGAGTATTTTGACAAAGCACGTATTGTCACCCATGTTGAGGTGGCTCAGGCTGAAGCTAGATTAGATGGGCAAGGAGAGGCTTGTTCCCTGATCAAGCCGCATCCCTATCCATTCCTGCTAGCAGCAGATCCTGACTATCAACCTGATCAGCCAATAAAGCAGCCAGCCAGCTTTATTGTCGTCGGCGATACTCCCAGCGATATCTATGGTGGGCATGCTGCTGGGGCTATAACTATCGCTGTGCTGACAGGAGCACGTACAACTGAGGCTCGTACCTCCCTAGAACGAAGCCAGCCGGACTTTATCGTAGAAGACGTGACCAAAGTTCCGGCATTACTGACACGTATGGATGATCTAGCAACCATTCGGCGCCTGCAATTGAGTGAGCGAGAAAAAGCCGAGCGACTCCTCTGGCGCTGGTTCGCTCGCCATATGGATTTGCAGGTCGAGAGCCTAACCTTGATGCCCAAACCAGTCTTTGTTAACTCGTTGAACGGCACCTATCGGGTTAATAGCCGAGAATACTTTTTCAAGACGCACATTGAAGAACGAGGTATTCTAGAAGAATACTATCATGCTGAAATGCTCTCTAACGCAGGGTATAATGTCGTCATGCCACTGCATACTGTGCATGAAAAGAATCAGCAGATGGTAATCTATCCAGTTGTGCGCTGGCCTGTCATGTTTGATCTAATGCGTGTCGTTGAGATCGGAAGTACCGCCCAAACCAAGATTGAGGTACTAGTCGCGGCTGAAAAGCGCGAGTGTGAACGATTGCTTGAGATCTACCAATCAACGCTGGCTGCCAGTACAGCAGAAGAACATGCTAAAGCACCGATTCACCAGCTCTTCTGGCACCGCCTAACAGGTGGTCGCCTCACCAGCTTTTATGAAGGCGAACTGTTTACTTTCCCTGGTCAGCAGGACTCTAAAGAACAAGAACAGGGGCTAGTTTTCGAGGACCTCTTACGCTACCGCTGGGTAATCAATGGCACTGCTATCGATGGAGCGCTACCAACGCTGGGAGATTTGATCGAGCGGGCAAATGTCGTACTCAACCCAGCCCGAGCTGCCATGACGGTGATCGGGCATGGTGATGCCCATTTTGGCAATGTGTTTCTGGAAGATCAGACAAACTACCTGTATTTTGATCCTGCCTTTGCGGGTCGTCACTCGCCAATTCTGGATATTGTAAAGCCTTTCTTTCACAATGTATTTGCAACCTGGATGTACTTCCCGCGTGAGGTTGGGCGAGATTTACAGATTACCGTTGCCGTTCGTGACGGAAGCATTTTCGTTGAGCATAACTATGAGCTAACACCAGAGCGTCGGGCTATCTTAGATACGAAGCAGGAATATCTGCTAAAACCGCTGATAGCTCTCTTGCAAGAGCGCAATGCATTACCTGCTGATTGGGAGGAGATGTTCCGTCTGGCTTTGATGTGTTGTCCGCTTCTAACTGTCAATTTGCTGGATCATGAGAAGCGGCCTGCCGAGATCTGCTGGCTGGGGCTCTCGCAAGTGGTGCAGATGGGCAATCTTTCACTTAGATGGAATGGACTTATATGATTGCTATCATTGATTATGGTGCTGGCAACATTCGCAGCATCGAAAAAGCACTAGAGCAGGTGGGGGCGCAGGTTCAGGTCACCGATGATCCTGCTGTGGTGGCAAGTGCTCGGGCGGTTGTGCTTCCTGGCGTGGGTTCTGCTGGTGCTGCGATGGCTCGCATGACGGAGCGAGGTCTGGATGATGGTATTCGTGAGGCGACGCGACAAGGTAAACCTTTCCTCGGCATTTGTCTGGGAATGCAGCTGTTAGCTGACCACCACGCCGAAGGAGAGGTCGCTGGGCTAAAGTTGTTCCGTGGCGAAGTGCGGCGTATTCCCCATGGCCCCAAAATCCCGCATATGGGATGGAATCAAGTCTCGCCTCTCCATGAGAATCTATCCATCTTTGCTGAGATACCGTCAGCGTCCTACTTTTACTTCGCGCACTCTTATTATGTAGAGCCGTATGATCAGAACGGTGTGGCTGCAGTGACTGACTATGGCTCGCCCTATTGTAGTGTCATTGCAACCAATCAGGTGTGGGGGACGCAGTTTCATCCCGAAAAGAGTGGTGCGATTGGCCTGCATATGCTCAAGAATTTCGTAAAGTGGGTAAATGCATGATCATATTACCAGCTATTGATATCAAAGATGGTCGCTGCGTGCGGCTATACCAGGGAGATTATGCCCAGGTAACAACCTATGATACTGATCCTGTCCAGGTGGCGTTGCGCTGGCAGGATGCTGGAGCCTCTTGGCTGCACATTGTTGATCTGGATGGAGCGGCACAGGGATCACCTGCGAACGCCGATCTCATCGAGCGTATTCGCGAGGCGACCACACTGCATATTGAGGTTGGTGGTGGCATGCGTTCTCTCGCCGACATTGAACAGATCCTTGGGCTGGGTGTGGATCGTGTTATCCTTGGCACGGTAGCAATTACCGACCGAGCACTATTACAGGATGCATTAACTCGTTGGGGTGAGCAGATTATGGTAGGGCTAGACGCACGCGATGGCTGTGTCGCTATTTCCGGTTGGCGTGAGACATCGAAGGTAAAAGCTGTCACACTGGCCACTGAATTATGTGAAGCTGGTGTACGGCGTTTCGTCTATACCGATATTTCTCGTGATGGAGCGCTCACCGGTCCCAACCTGCCCGCATTAAAAGAGATGCAACATGCTATTTCCTGTGCATTAATTGCATCTGGCGGTGTGAAGTCGCTTGCAGACTTACAAGCACTAGCAAGCCTGGGAGTAGAGGGTACAATTGTAGGTAAGGCGATTTATACGGGTGATGTAGACTTAGCTGTTGCCGTTCGCGAAATTGAAAAGCAGGGGAAAGAAAATAGATGAATAGCGACCAATGTGATAAAACGAAGAACATAGAAGAAGAGCGCGATTTATCGCCAAGGGTAGGGGCTGCAATTCATTGCGCCCGTTCGTCCCTAACCAAGCGCATTATCCCTTGTCTGGATGTGATGAAGGGACGGGTGGTCAAAGGTGTGAGTTTCGTGAATCTGCGTGACGCTGGTGATCCTGTTGAACTGGCAGCCTATTATAATCAAGAAGGTGCTGACGAAATCGCCTTTCTCGATATCACGGCTTCGTATGAGGGCCGTGCGACCATGCTCGATGTTGTGCGACGTACGGCGGAACAGGTTTTTATTCCTGTGACCGTCGGTGGTGGCATCCGCTCAGTCCAAGACATCCGTGCAACTCTGGGTGCGGGAGCTGACAAAACTTCGCTCAATACTGCAGCGGTACAAAATCCTGATCTGATCCGGGCTGGATCTGAACAGTTTGGTGCGCAATGTATTGTTCTAGCAATTGATGCTCGTTCTAATGCTGAGATGCCGAGCGGCTATGAGGTATACATTCATGGGGGGCGAACTCCGACTGGCTTAGACGTCCTAGAGTGGGTACAGCGTGGCGTTGAACTCGGAGCCGGTGAAATTCTGCTGACAAGTATGGATCGCGATGGGACACGGCAGGGCTATGATCTAACGCTCAACGCGAAAGTATCCGCAGCTGTTTCGGTCCCATTGATCGCATCAGGTGGAGTTGGCTCATTAGAGCACCTATATGAGGGATTCAGTATTGGTGGCGCCGACGCTGTGCTTGCGGCCTCGATCTTCCACTTTGGTGATTATCGTATTCGTGATGTAAAACAATATTTACAATCAAAAGGGGTAGCAATTCGACCGTGCTAAAATTCGATCGCCAGGGCTTGATCCCGGCAATTATTCAGGATGATACCACTAATGAGGTGTTGCTGGTAGCATTTATGAACGAGGAAGCTTTACAACGTACGCGTGAAACGGGCTACACCCACTTCTTTAGCCGCTCACGTAACAAAATCTGGCACAAAGGTGAGCAATCGGGTAATGTTCAAGAAGTGCGTAGTATCTTCCTCAATTGCGAAGAGAACAGCCTGCTGATACGCGTGGTACAGCATGGAGGCGCGGCCTGTCATGATGGCTACACAAGCTGTTACTATCGTCGCCTGTTGCCCAATGATACCTACCAGGCGATAGCGGAACGTGTCTTTGACCCTGCTGAAGTCTATCATGCTCAAGAAAAATCTAACTCTGAATAAAAGAATAAATTCGTTTTTTATAGTTTAGAAGTATCTGCTCGAGTTCTTTGTCAATGCGAGGTGTCACGCTCGTTTGGCAATTTATTGCCCGAGTTGTAGGGGCCCAATTCATTGCGCCCGAGCAGTCGCGTTTAGAAAGGAAATTTGATTAGTAAAAATGGGTAAAATACCTGCTGAGACACAACTGAAATTAGAGACTACCTTGCGTCAACTCTATGCTGTGTATCTCTATTTACGTGATCATGATCTGAGTGAAAAATCCAACACATCTCGTCTATTGCATGAGAAGAATCATAGCTATCTTGCTTCGCGCTTGGCAGATGAATTACAGGAGCTGGCTGGAGTGCAAAGCGGAGAACATATCCATACTGGGAAGCAAGATGATACGGTTCTGGAGGGAAGCCAAGTCAGCTACTGGCTCTTTTTGCTGGCAGCCACCAACAACCTGCTTTTTGACGATTTTGCTCCACATACGGCTCTCTTAAGTGGCTATACCAGTCAGTACAGCGAAGAGGCCACTGTAGACTTGCGCCAGGAATGCTTGAAGCTGCTAACAACGGACCACTCTGTACAGATTGTGCGCGGATTACAGACGGGCTTCTCTTTTGTCGGCTGGACTTGTGCTGTTGCCGGAGTTAGCCCGCTTGCTCCTGCGGAATTTGATCTGGCACAGATGCGCCGTAAAGGCTTGGCTAATTAACTTCTCTAGCCATAATCTTCCGCTGGCTACGGATGTTTGGCCCTTTTTCCTGCGTGCTAAATCTGTTCCTTTACTCCTAGATAGTCCTTCAAGGCAGCTTGGAGTATTTGGGAATAATTTACCTGTTTCTCTTCTGCGAGCTTGTTAAGCCAAGCTGGAATAGTTAATGTTTTTTTGACTGAGGCTGTTTCCATTTCGTTACGCACAATGGGCATCCATACTTTTATTAGAACTGTTTTTTGATTTGGTTCACATTGAACTTTATCTAATGGCGCTGGTTCTGGTATAGGTTCATTGTTGTCTTCCATATTGTAAAGACATAATCCTAAGACTTCCTCAGCGTCTTTCAAAGCTTCTTCTGTGGTTTCAGAGCATGAAAAGCACTCTGGTAAGTCAGGAAAACTGATAGATATTCCGTCATCAGCATAATCAAATATTGCTGGAAATGTATAAGTGTTTCTCATTGACTTAATGCTCCTTTACTTAGTGTTTTGAAAAAGGAAAGGATCAAAACTTAATCCCTGTTTGCCTTGAAATACTTTTCAATGTTCCGATTGGTATAGTTTTTACTGGGTGTTTAATCGGAACCTTTTTCCCTGTTGCCTTATTCTCGTATTGATGATGGCTTCCCCTAGTGTTTTTGTATGTCCAACCGTTCGCTTCAAGGATTTCTATGACCTCCTTTGATGAATAAGTTCTCACTTATAAGCCCCCCTACGAATAGTATTATAGATAGTTTAACACGTGTTGTCAATACGTGTTAATAGAATTTTGCTTGATATTTTTTTCTCTGGTTCTGGTAGCCAGACAGGGGTGCAGTTCATTTTTTTGCACGCAGTTGCCCTCGGTCAACGGACGCGATAAATCGGGTCCCTACAATACGGGCGATAAATCGCCGCACGAGCAATTCATTGCGCGAGTTGTAGGGGCCCAATTCCATTGCGCCCGTTGGGGAGGATGGGGGCATTACAAAAAAAATGACGCACACCCTCCGTGATGTCGCAGTGTCGCATTTGCCGCTTGACAATGCACAGCTCCACCTCTACAATACTCTCAGGTACAATTCCCATTGATATACATCTTATTGTGATGGAAAGGGCAATGGATCATGATGATCGACTATAGCGGCCAGCAAATCGGCAGCTATCGGCTCATGCGGCGTCTGGGCTTTGGCGGATTTGCCAGTGTGTATCTAGGACAACATGTGCGTCTAGCCACTCAGCAAGCGGCGATCAAACTGTTGCATATCCTTGATGTGGACACCAAGAAATTTCAGCAAGAAGCAGAGACGACAGCAGCTCTGGTGCATCCTCATATCATCCGCCTCTTCGATTTTGATTTTCATGACCAGATGCCCTTTCTTGTCATCGACTATGCTCCAGGCGGCTCATTGCGTGCCCGTCATCCAGAGGGAACACAGGTCCCGCTGCCAACGGTAGTGCAGTATGTGCAAGAGATCGCCAAAGCATTGGAGTATGCCCATGGCAAGAACGTGATCCACCGCGACATCAAGCCAGACAATATCCTCATTGGCGGACAGGGAGAGCTGAGATTAAGCGACTTTGGTATAGCCATCCTATCTCAGACAGGGCGCACCTCGCTAGCTGTATCTCATGGTATAGGGGGAACGGCCTACTATATGGCTCCCGAGCAGAGCAGGGGCAAACCAGAAAAGGCTAGCGATCAATATGCTCTGGGGATCATGGTTTATGAGTGGCTCTCTGGCAAGCCTCCCTTTAGCGAAGGCAATGCCATCAACATCCAATACCAACATGCCTATGAACCTGTCCCGCTCTTACGTGAGCAGTTGCCTACGCTGCTACCAGCTGTGGAGCAGGTGATCCTACGTGCGCTAGCCAAGGACCCCAAAGACCGTTTCGCAACCGTCCAAGAGTTTGCAACAGCCTTGGCTGAAGCCTGTGCACCGCCTCATGTCCAGAAGAAACCCCTGGGGACGTTGCTTGCTACCTGCACGGGTCATACCGCTCCTGTAGAGAGTGTGGCATGGTCGCCGGATGGCAGGAGTGTGGCCTCCGCTTCAGAAGATCAGACAGTGCGGCTATGGGATGCTCACTCCGGTCGGCTGTTGCACACCTGCACGGGTCATATCGGTCGTGTGCAGAGGGTGGCCTGGTCGCCTAATGGGAGGACGGTGGCCTCCGCTTCAGAAGATCAGACAGTGCGGCTGTGGGATGCTCACTCCGGTCAGCTGCTGTACACCTGCAAGGGCCATACCAGTGGTCTATGGAGTGTGGCATGGTCGCCGAATGGGAGGAGTGTAGTATCCGCTTCTTTGGATAAAACAGTGCGGCTGTGGGATGTTCGCTCTGGTCAATTGCAGCACACCTGGATAGGTCATACCGATAATGTGAATGATGTGGCATGGTCGCCGGATGGCAGGAGTGTAGTATCCGCTTCTTTTGATAAAACAGTGCGGCTGTGGGATGCTCGCTCTGGTCGATTGCAGCACACTTGCACAGGTCATACTGATCGGGTATGGAGCGTAGCATGGTCACCTAGTGGGAAGTATGTGGCCTCCGCTTCAAATGATAAGACAGTGCGGCTATGGGATGCTCGCTCCGGTCAGCTGCTGTACACCTGCAAGGGCCATACCAGTTATGTATCGAGTGTAGTATGGTCGCCGGATGACAGTCGTGTGGCCTCCGCTTCATATGATCAGACCGTGCGGTTGTGGTCTGGTCAGTTATTGCACACCTGCATGGGGCATACTGGTACTGTAGGGGGAGTAGCGTGGTCGCCCGATGGGAGGTATGTGGCCTCCGCTTCAGAAGATCAGACAGCGCGGCTGTGGTAGGGAACATGAGGAGTGTAGCGTATCTCTTGCCAAGCAAAACAGCTATATTCAGTTTGTCGCAATTGCCGCTTGACAATGCACTGCTCTCCTTTTACACTATTCTCAAGCATCGATTTTATCGATGTCCATCTCATCGCGCACCTTAATTCACGCTCAAGGGCGTGGCAAAGTATGGTATTTTAAGGAACGTTACATATGTCAGGAACAATCACGCTAACAGTGTTAGAAGGAACTTCACAAGGGAAAGCCTTTGTGTTTGATGCCCACGACACGTTTCTCTTTGGGCGTATGGATGATTGCCATATTTGTCTTCCTCACGATCAACTGGTCTCGCGCAATCATTTCCTCATGGAGGTCAATCCACCTCATGCCTGTATCCGTGATCTGGGGAGTCGTAATGGTACTTATGTGAACGGCCAGAAATATGGAGGCAGGCAGAAGCACGAGACTCCTGAAGAGGGGGCACGCCGACAATATCCGCAGGTGGGTCTCCACGACGGGGATCAGGTCAAGGTTGGTGCTACGACTCTGGGCGTGCAGGTCAAAGTAGACAAGGCTATCTTGCAGGCTGTCCTGTGCCAAAAGTGTGGGAAGGATGTGACTGGTGAGGCTGGTCAGGGGCAGCAGGGTGATTTCATGTGTGCAAGTTGTCGCCAGCAGCTCGAATCTGGCCCGGTGGATGCGCTCCTCGATCTTCTCCAGCAGGGACAGGTATCCCACGGTGCACAACTCCATCTACCTGACTATCAGGTCCAAAAGAAATTAGGGGAGGGAGGTATGGGCGCGGTCTATCTCGTGAAAAATAAACAAGACGGTCGTTTGGCTGCGTTAAAGGTAATGTTGTCGAAAGTGGCAGTCAATGTTGATGCAAAGAGGGAATTTCTGCGTGAAATTGAGAACACACGGACCTTACAGCATAAGTATATCGTCAAGTTTCTCGATAGTGGGGTAGAAAAGAGCGTCATCTATTTTCTGGTCGAGTATTGCCAGGGCGGCAGTGTCTATGATCTTATGCAGCGTCGCGGGCGATATCTAACCCTCAAGGAAGCTATGCCCATGATGCTACAGGCGCTGGAAGGGCTGGCATTTGCGCACCAACAAGGCTTTGTACATCGTGATCTCAAGCCTCAGAATATCCTCTTGAGTGGCGTGGAAGGTCAGCAGGTTGCCAAAATCGCAGACCTGGGATTGGCGAAGAGCTTCATCACAGCTGGTCTAAGCGGTATGACAGTCACGGGCGGAGCAGTTGGCTCATATCCTTTTATGCCGCGAGAGCAGCTTACCAACTTTAAATATATCAAGCCAGTCAGTGATGTCTGGGCCATGGGAGCGACCTGCTACAATATCCTGACCGGTGCCTATCCACGTTCCTATCAACCAGGACAAGATCCGGTCAAGATCGTGCTGAACGATCAGGTTATTCCCATCCAGCAACGCAATGCTCAGATTCCCAAGAACGTAGCCGCTGTAATTGATCGCTCGCTAGCTCAGGACCCCAAGGATCGTTATCAGACGGCAGGCGAGATGTTGAAGGCTCTGGCCGCTTGTTGCTAACTGCAGGATATACCACTGGGCTATTCTATTTGATTTTGGTACCCACATTCTTTTTTTACCTCATCAAATAGCTCTTCATACTCATCAGCTTTTAGATGCCAATCCCCAGGACGATATGGATTATCTAAATCATCAATCACAAGATAAATACCATAAGCAAGAAGTCCGATGATGAGGGTGAAGATATAATCATAGAGGAGCGTCTCGACACCAATAAAAAGGGATGAAAAAATCATCACAGTTGTTGCACTGATCATAAACACGCGAATACCAAGAGGTAACTTATGAGCACTATTTTGTAATCGGCGCTCACGATAGCTCATGCAATCGCGAAGAATATTGAATGCCATTACACCACTTTCTGGATCTGCTTTTCTTGCGTTAAAAATAGTATCTTCTAAGTCATACAATGCATTTTCAATTTCAACAGATCGGCTACCTAAATTCTGGTGCTTACGTGACTCACTGATGAAAACTTCTAGATAAAGGCAGATTTGTTGGCGGATAGTAGCTGTTACATCATCAGGGAAGTGGTGAGCCATGATGTGTAGTTGGCGAAATGAGCTTAATTCTCCGCGTATTGCATCAATCAGCTCGTCCCATGTATGCCATTTTGACTGAATGACAAAACCAGAAATAATGCTAAAAATAATGCTAATTGCAGAAAAAAGCCATGGAATAGAGCTTAGATTGTTCTGTTGGTTGAGAGAAGGAAGTAAATTGAGAGATCTGATGATAAAGAATATGCTTGAAAAAAGGCTAATAAATGCGAAAAGCTTAAATGAAACAGTTTTAAAGTACAAAATAGTGTCCTTTCTGGAGTTTTAGTTCGGAAACTTATCTTCATGTATTAGGGATCGGTCTGTGGTATTTTGACTACCAGGGCCGATGGACAGAGATGGGCCAGCGTGCATTGCTCACAGAGCGGTTTTCGTGCATTGCAGATGGCTCGGCCATGAAATATGAGCAGGTGTGAGAGGTCGAGCCAGTCCTTTTGTGGGATGATGCGCATGAGATCCTGCTCGATCTTGACTGCGTCAGTATTCTGGGTCCAGCCGAAGCGCCGAGCAAGCCGTCCCACGTGTGTGTCCACAACGAAACCTACTACGATTCCAAAGCCATTGCCAAGGACGACGTTTGCGGTCTTGCGTGCCACACCTGCCAGTGTCAGCAAATCTTCCATGGTATGTGGTACTTCTCCTCCATATGTAGTGATAAGACGCTGGCACGTGGCACGGATGTTTTTGGCTTTATTGCGGTAGAAGCCAGTGGAGCGAATGTCTTGCTCGAGTTCCTCCTGGCTCGCAGTGGCGAAAGCTTCGACGCTGCGATACTTCTGAAAAAGCTGGGTGGTAACAATGTTGACGCGCTCGTCGGTACATTGTGCAGAGAGTTGGGTGGCGATAAGTAGTTCTAAGGTATTGGAAAAGTTGAGCGTGCAGGTGGCGTTGGGATAGAGACGACGCAGTTCGGCAATAATGGCGTGCACCTGTTCTAGTGAGCCTAGCTGGGGTCCGGCGTATGTTGATGATAATGCAAGGTCCATGTGTGTCTCTTTCCGTTTAGATATCCTGGATGGTGTATTGTTCGCTATGACCACGTGATAGTCTGACTGTCAATTTGTTCAACATAATTCCTGCCATTCTTGAGAGAAATTAAAATGTATCCTGTTGCAACAGAGATTATGGCAGAGGCTACGAGAAGATGTCAAGTGTTGATTGGCAGAGAGAAGGACGCAAGAATGCTATTCCTGCAACACATTCCCCCTCCTGTAGATACTATCTGCATGGAGGGGGATTCATATGCCTCTCCGATGTAGAGAGTGTTAATGTCGAAATTAAGAAGCTGTTACGGATGGCTCAGAATTCCTGTGGCAGCAGTTGCGCTGGCTCGTGACCTGGTGCATAAAAGTTTCGCAGCCAGATGCGTGCATAGGCCCTAGTGCAGCCTACTGTCTGTGCCAATTGTTCCACCGTCATGTTGGGATCTCGGCGTAACAATTGATGGATCCGCTGCTTGGGAGTCCAGCGCATTGTTCGCCATCGTTCGTACGCCTGTCTCGGCCTTCTGGTTCGGTACATAGACTTCTTCCTCTATTATATAATATCTGCCAATAAAACGTTTGGCTTGCTCCTGCAGTCACTGCTCCCTCTCTTCAACCTGAAGAGTGAGTATCCTGTCCAGTAAAATCACACTTCTTTGTTATCTTACCATGTCCTTACTGGATCTGTGGTAGGATACCTTTGAGAGAACCGCTCATCTCTGGGGTCTAGTAATTAAGTACAGTTTACCTGACAACCGTTACATTGTGAAGGGGGTTATGGGGGTCGATGCTTCGATCCATCAGAGAATCTCTTCTGCTGAGAAAGCGACTAAGCTCTATTGCTAAGCATAGTTGAAACAGACAAAGGATGCTAGTGGGAAGGAGGGAAAGTTTGAGTGCCTCGGCTAATCACGCTACGCTATTTTCCGCAAATTTGGCTAAGATCGGGGAACTAACTGATGTAGGTGATGGCTGACCAAGAACTGCACAAACTAGCGCAGCGAGCGAAGTTCAATCTTGGCGAAGAGGCAAGAAAAATGGTCCCACTGCCAAGCGAGACCGCTCCAACTATCCTCTCAGTACCTCCCTTAATTCTCGTAAACGTGGACTCTTGCCCATTGGGGTAACACTCAAGCGATCATACATCCCCTGTACACGGCTGATATGGCGTTTTGAATGATATGTCCTGGCAAGTTCAATTCCCTTGATAGCGTACCCTACCCCTTCCTCAAGGGCGCCAACATAGGCAAACGCCTGCGCTTTAATAATAGAATACGAGCCCTGATCTCGCAATGGCCTGAAAGATCTGAGCACATCTGTCTGCCGATAAATATCTAATGCCTTTTCGGGTTGCCAGAGCATGGTGTAGCCCTGGGCTCGCTCCTGGAGTACTTGGACTAAATCAAACCGATTGCTGACAGTATCAAGCGTTGTGCTTGTACTTTCGACTATCTCCTGCGCGTTATTAATCGCCTTTTCGAATCCTTCTGAGTCACCGTTGGTAGAATATACTCTGGCCAGTATCTTCCATCGGAATCCTTGCACGTATTTGGATGCATTGCTTGCGTATGGCTCGGCAGCTTGGAGACGACGGAAGGCTGTTTCGTATTTCCCCTTCTTGCGCACCAAATCTGCCTGACGAGTCATGGCAAGGGCAAGAATATCATTGTCTGCTAACTCTTCCCCCAGATCAAACATCTCCTGAAAATGCCCATAGGCTTCAGAAAATGACAATTGGTCGAAGGCCATCTCCCCTAACATCTCGTGAGCATATGCCATGATCTGCTGTGTAGGTTTGACAAATCTTCCCCGATACTTTGTGAGAGCATCCTCTAAACGGTCATTTAGTGTGTGAAGTCTCTCGGCAATCGCTATGGTCTCGTTCTCTGTGTGCCATACTAACCTGGAGAGTTTGACTGTGGCTTGTGCAGGTTCAAGAAGAGCCTGGAAGAGGGCATCGTCACCTTCTGATGGATGCTGTGGTTCGATCTTGCGCTGAGGTATGCCTTTTCCAATTTCATCTAATCGCTCATGGGGTATTTGAAGGATATCGGCAAGGCGGTATACTTGCTCGATTTGGTCTAGTTTGCGTTTCCCACTCTCAATCAATGACACATATTCTCTGGTATAGCCCCACCTCTCAGCAACCTCCTCCTGAGATAATCCCATCTGCTCACGGTATTCTCTTACCAATTTTCCGAAGGCATTAGATCGCAAGCCCGAAGGTCGCTTTTGGTTTTTGTCCATATCCACCACCTCACTGCTATAAAAAGACGTTGGCCAACTTAGTAACAACTTGTTACATAGTTGTAACATATTGTTTCTTACATTATACGGTTTATGTATGTACAATTCAAGGTGGAAGATAACAAAAAATCAAGGCTTTTCAATTCTTGTTGTATTGCTGCCTTTGGCAGCAGAGGAGAGAGTAAGGCGAGGATACTTCGTGCTCCGGCAGAAGGCAGCCGCCCTCCAGCTATTACTATATTACTCACTTTCTCAAAAACTGAAAAGTCCTGAATAGGCAACATCCTGGGAGTATCATGTATTTGAAGGAAAAAGAAAGGGGTTGATTTGTGGGTGAGAGCGAGGTAATGCGACTGATGCAGGAGCTAGAGCTGAGGTGTCAAGCGGCTTGCTTGGGCTTGCATGGCTATGCAAAGGTTGCTAAACACGAAATCATTGCTAATAGATTTGAGGCCATCGGACGATGTCAGGATGAACTGGAAAAGCTCATTGGGCCAGAGGAGGCCAACAAGACTGTTGTGCTGACTTATATACGGGTGATGGATGGTGAGGTAGCTACTATCTCCAAGGATCGCACAAAAAATATCGAAATCGGTGAGGTAGGAAGCATTCATGGGCATATGGTCCAATGCGAGAAAGAATGCTAATATCGTCTATTCTAGATTATAAACGATATGAGGTGCTGCCTCGCAGAGTTTTATTTTGCTTCAATCCTGATGAAGTGAGAGAAAAAATGGTCCCATGATGATGTGAGACCGCTTCTCCCTCTCTTTTACTTCCCGCCGTATTTCTCCTAGCATCGTCTTTTCCTCACCATAGTACATTGGATAGACACTATCAGTTGCCGTTGAAATGGGGAAGACCAAAGCAAATAGATATACTTTCAGAATTGCAGGACAATTTGCGATGTCCTGTTGTACTCCTTTTGAGAGGCAGGCACGATAGTCGGTAACTGCGTCTGTTGATTGGAACAGCAGGTACAAATGACAAACAGTACACAACTATGTGGACGCCTCTGCACAGAGGAATGCTGGCAACACAATGCTTTCTTGCAATAGATACAAGTCTGAATGTTCCACCATTTGAGTGGCATTTTGCACGTAGCACATGTTTTGTTGTTGAATGTCTTCATTGTACTCTTCCCTTATCACTGGAGAAGTCACCAATAGATCTTTCTGGCAACGAGCATACCATAGACTCACCATGATCAAAAATGCGATTAGGCTATGCTAATATCCGATGCTATCTATCAGATATTAGCATAGCCTAATCTTAGAGTCAAGGTCCGTTTCTAAATAAAGAAGCTATAGCAGGATTGACAAAGAGAGGCAAGAGAATAGGACCAAGGATTGTCATGGATACTCAGAAATTCACTAGGTTTTCAACCAACGTTAATAATCCTTTGGTGACTTGGTTGATGATTGTCTCTTCTACTAGAAAAGCAAAGCACCCCTATGAGACCACAGGCAAAGTTGCCAGTACCATGGTCTTGAGGCTCGCTCTCCCCATGCTAACCTCAAGGGGTGCCTTGTAATACTATAGGCTGTAGGCAAGAACAAAACGAGGGGGAAAGAGGGACAATTCTCTGATCATTCGTGGAAGCGAATAATTTGTTATCTCTTGGCTTATACGATCCCCTAAGCGCTCTACACCAGAGAACTTGTCATTGAGTGTGATCTTGAGACCATCCTCTCGAAGCACTCTATATTTATGTGTCGTGCCTGCATAGATTCCGTTGCGATAGTGTTTGATATTCCACATCCATGTGGCCTGGATGTGATCCCAGCGGAACACGTCAATCTTCATCCCACGTTTGTAGACGAAGCCCTCTGCGTAGATGTACACACGCCAAGATCCGAAGATGATGGGGTAGAAGAGGTAATATATTCCTAGTGCTAGCAGGAGCAAGCATAGGGGAAGCACGATTAGGTATAGCCCTGTCACATCTTGGTTTGCAGCCTCGAGAGAGGTCATAGTAGAAAATATCTCAAGCAGAGCAATCAACCCTATCACGAGACAGACGATCCCGCCGAGGATACGTTTGAGTGTTGCGCTCACCTTGAGTTCGTCCTTGGGAGTCCCTAATTGGTAGCCAATTGAGAGTTGGTGCGCTTCAGATGAAATCTGCTTATTCTGTAGAACGTTCAGGCGCTGTTCCATCGGGGTTGCTCCTTGCTTGACAGGAAATTAGTTCAAACCTTGTGTGTGATTTGCTAACATGATCACTGAAGCGTGGCGGCCTGAAGCATGACATAGCCATTACTTCCATTGGCCTCCGTCTCTGTGTAAGTCACAGTAAGCATCTGATTCGAAGCACTGCCGTTGAAGACCAGCGTGTAGATGCCGTTAGCTTGAGTACTATTGGGATCAAGTGTCATATCCAGAGTTGCATCTGTATAGGTCTTTCCATTGAGCGACGCAGTGAGCTGCCCGTGTGCCAGTTTTGCCCCAACATAGATTCTCAGGGTTCTTGGTGTTGTACTGGCCGGAACGGTGATGCTAAAGCCATTATTGATGCCTGTCACGCACACTCCCCACGTCTGTGATAATGCTGTAGTCGGCTGCGGTGTGCCATCAAACCACTCGATATTGCTATTCGAATAATAGCTGTCACGTTGGACTGTAGCGTTGCCAATGACGGTGAAGTTGCTGATCTGCTGCTGCACATTAGCTTTATGATTCACATCCTGCGGTGTGTTTAAGCCCCAGTCGCTCCAGTCAACTATGCCCTCAGTGGTCAGGTTATAGGTCTGGTTTTGCTGCGCATAATTGCCAGTAAGGGAGGCCTGTACAGGTAGTGGTGTCGGCGTTGAGGAAACCGAAGGTCTATTTATCGACTGCTGCTTAGGTTGTGTGTGATGTAGGGTGTGGTGTTGGGGTAACACGAGTGGCCGAATTTTGTGGTTTTGGCATCACTGGATTACTCTTGACAGGCTTGTTGGAGGACGCTGGCGATGATCGCAAGGGCACTATGGCGTAAAGCATCACCGTGCCTAGCAAGATAACGATACTGGAGAGAGCAAATGCCAGCCAAAGGGTAGGAGTTACTGGCTTGCCAGGTTGAGGAAGTCTTCCTATCGGCAGAGAGTCAACGTGGGCCTCTCTTGGTGGTGTTTCCTGGGTCTTGCTGGTATTGTGGTCATGTTTGCCATGCTCAGGGCGGTCAAGAAGGCGCGTAGGAACAGGGGTTTTGCTCAGACGTGCGACAAGAGCGGGGTCGGTTTCTGTTTCGATGGTGTCAAGGGGCTCAGTGGCGGCATCGAGGACCTTACTGGTGCTGTAGTCATGATTGATATGCTCAGAGCGGTCAAGAAGGCGCGTAGCAAGAGGGGTTTTGCTCAGACGTGCGACAAGAGCGGGGTCAGTTTCTGTTTCGATGGTGTCAAGGGGCTCAGTAGAGGCATTGAGGGCCTTACTGGTGCTATGGCCATGATTGATGTGCTCAGAGCGGTCAAGAAGGCGCGTAGCAAGGGGAGCTTTGCTCAGACGTGTGACAAGAACGGGGTCGGTTTCTCTGATATCAAGTGCCTCCGTTCCTCTGGCTGCGAGAGTGTTGCTGGCAGGAGCAATTAGAGTTCTACTAGACACGGATGCTGATAGGGATGCTGGTGAGAGCGAGATGGTCTCTAGATCTCTCAGAAATGTAGAGACATTGGTATAACGGTCAGATGCATCTTTGGCCATACCTTTGAGCACTGCCCTTTCGATAGGTTCAGGCAGGTTGGGGACCAGATCGCAAAGGGGAGCAGCATATTGTGTATTCTGTTTAGCCCACATGGAAAAGAAGGCTTGAGCAGAAAAGGGTGCACGTCCGGTAATCAGCTCGTAGGCAAGGCAAGCAAGGGCATACTGGTCACTCTTCTCACTCATAGTGCCACTAAATTGCTCTGGTGCCATATAGCAGGTAGTATGAGGATCAGATTTGTAGTTGAGTTTCGTCACATTGATGAAACTTGCAAGACGGAAGTCCGCTAGGAAGACCTTCCCCTGCTTGTTGAAGAAAATATTTTCCGGTTTGATGTTGCCATGAAGGATATTGTGTTCATGAGCATAGCAGAGTGCTTGTCCCACGTAGAAAATAATCCGTAATGCTTCTTGTAGATCCAGACGTTGGGGGGATAGACGATTCAGGCGATGGCGCAATGAACCGCTGCCCAGGTACTTACTTACGACATAGGGCTGCCCTTGCTCTATCCCAAGATCGAGAACTGGGACGATATGTGCGTGCTTGAACTGTTTGGTCCATTCGACCTTTTGGAGAAGAAGGCTCTCGCTTTCCTCCTCAAGGTTGAGGCATGCAGCATCGAATAACTTGACCACTACTTTCTGTGAAGCATCGTTGACACGATGAGCAAGGTAGACAGACCTTAATGGTTTACTAGCGAGCTGCTTAGTGAGATAGTATTGATTGAAACATTCCTGCATACCTGGATCCTATCTACACACTATTAATCTACTGTGATCGTTTTGCGACCACTGAGATAAGATTTGCCAACATACGCAAAACTTGGGGGGATGATAGACTTCTATCCCTCAATGCCTAGTCTTATTTTGTTTTCCAGTTTTACAAGTTGACACAACATTATCTATAAGTATAAACAGTAAGATAATGGCATGTCAATCAGTCTTCAAGCGTTGCTGCCTCCAACATAACATAGCCATTACTTGCATCACTTGCCCTGACGGTGAATTTCACCATAACAAGCTGATCTGGTACACTACTACTGAAGGTCACCGTGTAGATACCGTTGTCTGCAATATTAGGGTTATTTCTCATATCCAAGGTCGTATCTGTAATGGTCCTTCCATTGATTCCCGCCCAGAAATGTCCTTCCGCATGAGCTGCCCCAAGATAGACTCTGAGCGTTCTTGGTGTTGTACTAGCCGCAACAGTGAAGGTAAAGCCATTCCCGATACCTCTCACATACACGCCAGATGGCTGTTGCGGTGGCGCAACCATCACTGGTGTACCATCAGACCAGGTATAGGCATTGGCATAATGGTTGTCACGTTGGACCACTCCATTGCCAATGAGTGTGAAGCTACTGATCTGCTGCTGCACAGCAAGTTTATGATTCACATCCTCCGGTGCGTTTAAGCCCCAGTGAATCCAGTCAAGTGTGCCCTCATTGGTCAGATTGTACACATTACTGGTTTGCTCAGCATAACTACTGGTAAGATGGGTCTGTATTAGCGTGGAGGAAGGTGACTGCGATTGTATTGGCGCTGTCGTAGGTGTGATACGGGTGCTAGGATTGGTGATTGGAGGCTTTGGACTGCTTTTCCCAGCATTGCTTGAACCCGGTGAGTGGAAGGGCACAAGAAGATACGGAAGTATAGCTCCCATCAAGATAACGAGACCAGAGAGAGCAAAAGCTACCCACAGTGTAGGCGTTAGTGGCTTGCGAGATTGAGGAAGTCCCCCTTTGGTCAGAGATTCAACGTGAGCTTCTTCCGTTAGTGTTGCCAAGGCCTTGCTTGGTGACATGTCCAAGATTTTGTCTGATGGAGTATCCAAGATTTTGGCTGATGGAATATCCAAGGTTTTGCTTGGTGACATGTCCAAGATTTTGGCTGATGGAGTATCCGAGGCCTTGCTTGGTGACCTATCCAAGATTTTGGCTGATGGCGTATCCGAGGCCTTGCTTGGTGACATGTCCAAGATTTTGGCTGATGGAGTATCCGAGGCCTTGCTTGGTGACCTATCCAAGATTTTGCCTGATGGCGTATGCAAGATTTTGGCTGATGGAGTATCCAAGGTTTTGCTTGATGGCGTATGCAAGATTTTGGCTGATGGCGTATGCAAGATCTTACTTGATCTCTTATGCAAGGTCTCACTGGGTGGTGTATCCAAGGTCTTGCTTGTATTGTGCTCATTGTTCACATACTCTGAGCGTTCAAGAAGGCGCGTTGTAACAGGAGCATCGCTTAGACGCATAGCAGGACCTACGGTTGCCAATGTTTCAAGTGGTTCTGCCATACTTCTCACGGGAGTGTCGCTGCGAAGAGCCACCATCGGAGGACTGGTGGACACGGATGTTGAGAGGGCTGTTGGTAAGAGTGAGAGGGCCTCGAGTGCTCTAATAAATATCGAGATATTGGCATAGCGCTCAGATGGATCTTTGGCCATAGCCTTGAGCACTACCTCTTCGGCCTGTTCTGGCAGGTCGGGAACCAAGTCAGAAAGAGGAATAGCACGTTCTGTATCCTGTTTCGTCCACATGGGAGAGAAGCCTTGAACGGCAAAAGGCGTACGTCCGGTAATCAGCTCGTAGGCAAGGCAGGCAAGCCCATATTGATCACTCTTCTCACTGATCATGCCACTAAATTGCTCTGGAGCCGTATAGCAGGTGCTGTGAGGATCAGATTTGTAGTCAAGTTTGGTCACATCAATCAAATCAGCAAGACGGAAGTCTGCTAGCAGAGCCTCTCCCAGCTTATTGAAGAAAATATTTTCTGGTTTGATGTTGCCATGAAGGATATTCTGCTGATGGGCATAGCGAAGTGCTCGTCCCACCTGGAAGATGATAGGTAATGCATCTTGTAGATGCAAACGTTTGGGGGCTAGACGGTCTAGGCGATGGCGCAATGAACCGCTGGACTGATAGCTACTTACGATATAGAGCTGCCCTTGCTCTATCCCAAGATCGAGAACTGGGACGATATGCGCGTGCGTGAACTGTTTAATCCATTCGACCTTTTGGAGCAGGTTCTTACTCTCCTGCTCAAGGTTGAGGCATCTGGAATCGAAGACCTTGACCACCACTTCCTGTGAAACATCACTGACGTGATGGGCCAGGTAGACAGACCTTAGCGGTTTGCTAGCGAGCCGCTCAGTGAGAGAGTAGTGATGAAAGTGTTTCTGCATATCTGTATCCTATCTACACACTGCTGAGACTCCCCGGCATAAATGCACGGGGGTTCTTGGTACTAGCCCACCGCTTCTAGTCTGCCTTGTCGGAAGACCAGCTCTAGATGGGGGTTGGCAAGACTTGCGTGCAGACGCGCTCTGTCACCGGGAATACCAATGCAGCGGGGCAAGGGCTGCCCTGCACTCGCACGTTCTCTAAGTCCCTCTACCGCTGCACTCAGGCGCATCTCCACACCTTCCCAGATACTCTGGTCGATAGAGGGGGGACTGGTTTCTGCTTCAAGATAAGCTGCCAGCAATGCAGAATACAGGTCCCTCGCTCTTGCCTCTTTCTTCCTCACGAACAGATGTTTAAAGTATAGCTGCACACTTCCCTGTTGTCAACCCTGTTTTGTGTGTATTTGTTTGTTCACACGGTAGTCGCTCGTTTGCTCGGGTTATTGGCATCCCACCCTAGCCCCAAACGATGTAGATATTTCGTTTTGATAATCTATCAAGTAGAGACAACAATGTCCATAAGTATAAACAGTAAAATGTAGCATGTCAATTAGTCTGATTATTGGGGGACATCTTTCTTTGATTCTCTCTTTGCATCTAATTGAGCCTCACTTCTCTCCTCTGGTAACTGATTAGAAATATTGCTCTATCGATCTCGCACTTAAATAATAACCGAGAAAAAAGCGCTTTCCAAGGACATTAAGAAGACAACTTGAGGGCAAGATACAGACAACTTAAGGGACTCCTTGTGTTGACCGATTTCCATAGCGTCTTATTCTCGACTTTTTGATCATTCTAGATAGTAGTATCACGTACTCCCCCTCTCTTTTGAACTCTGCTAGTCTCATTCTTAGTATAGCCAATGGGAGCGTCTTTTACTAGAGACAAATAGGACATTTTGGATTGTCCCATCTAAAAGACAGGAAGATGTCCTATCGGACATCCGAAATATCCTTCTTGTTAAGCAGGGCTGTTACAACAACAGCCCTGCGAAAGGAGATTGGGAATCAGCCTGGAGAGGTGAAAAGGGTCAGCTAGCTATATCAGTAACAACCTCTTTGTAGCGGCGAATGGCCTCAATGTGCTGATCAGGTGAGGTAAGGCCAGCGTTCATGGTGTTGATGGCAATATGTGTTGCACCTAGGTCTTGCCATGCCTTGGTCTGGCGACACCATTCGTCGGGATCGCCGTCGCTTGCATTCACACGTGCCTCGATACCTACCGAGATGGGATCGCGGCCTGCCTCCCTGATGTAGCCGCGCAGGCGTTCGAGGGTCTCACGCATCTGGTCGTCCGGCCTGCCCTGCGGGAACCAGCCATCTCCGAGACGAGCGACGCGGCGTAGCAAAACGTCTGCCCTTCCACCTATCCAGATGGGAATCGAATGGTGCACAGGGAGAGGATTGAGCCCAGCGTTGTTAATGGTGTGGTATTTGCCTTGGTAGCTAATGAGTTCCTGGCTCCATAGCAGGCGCATTACTTCAATCTGTTCTTCGGAGACGAGCCCACGGGTGCGAAAGTCCATGCCTAATGCTTCATACTCCAGAGCGTTCCAGCCCACTCCTATACCGAGACGTAGCTTGCCTCCAGTGAGTACATCTACTTCGGCGGCCTGCTTGGCTACAAGTACTGTCTGCCGTTGTGGCAGGATAATGACTGCGCTGACGAGTTCCAGGTGGGTCAGTGCTGCGAGGTAGCCAAAGAGGACGAATGGCTCGTGAAACATATGAGAGTGAGTATAGCGCAAGTCCGAATGCTTTGTCGGGTCCCCGCCCAGCACGTGGTCAAAGGCAACAAGATGCTGGTAGCCTAAGGCTTCTGCAGCCTGGGCGTAGTCGCGGATGACGATTGGGTCCGCACCAATTTCGGTTTGTGGGAATGTGACTCCTAT
>Ga0193728_1000295_pt1 | contig 23481 bp, 14 predicted proteins | sample U1c1metaG_FD_143037 | JGI IMG/M metagenome (GOLD analysis project Ga0193728, IMG submission 143037) | Soil microbial communities from a riparian zone of the East river system, Colorado, United States - U1c1 | ecosystem: Environmental > Terrestrial > Soil > Riparian zone | place: USA: East River...
CCCCAGATTATGAAGGGCCAACGCGTAATCTTGATCGGCGGCTTTGCGGTACCAGAAGATCGCCTCCACTTCATTCTGCGGTATGCCATTTCCAAATGCGCATGCTCGTCCGATGAGGTACTGTGCCTCGGCCAGCCCGTGTTCAGCCGCCTTTCCATACCATCTTGCGGCCTCAGCGAGGTCTTGCGGAACGCCCACGCCCAGGTCGTAGGCTCGCCCCAGTTGACATTGGGCGATGCGATCCCCTTTTTCAGCGGCACTCTTGATTGACCGAAGGTCCGCGCCCAAGCTTCCTGAGACCGAGGTGTTGAGGGAAGAATCCTGAACATCAAGTAGGGAGGGTGCTCTGTTAGGATCCGGAACGTTTGCGCGCGCGACAATCTGGACGGAAACCGCAACGCCAAACCAAAACAGGATCAGCCATCGCGCCATGAGAACCAAGGTATTCAATTGGATTTTCCAGCGTCTTGGGTGGGAGGACCAGCCTTTTCTTGGGCGATACGAGTGGCGGCTTTCGTCACCTCGGCATAGGTCGCATATCTGGTAAATCCAGGAGGCACTTCAAAGATGCTCGCGCTCGGCCTCGAAAGTTCAACCGACTCTGCACACATGGTCATGGGCTGGTCCTTTTTCAAGAGCTCAATTTTAACCGGAAAATGGTCGAGATCTATTCGCTCCCACACAGATGCCGTCACGTTGGTGTGCCCCGGATCGATCAAATTCACCTTCTCGCAGGTGTGTTCCTGCCAAACCTCATTGCCGACAACAACCCGTTCCATGTTGCGCTGCATCTCCTCAATCAGGTGTGTGAGGCTGGGAGGGGACTGCATTTCAATGTATCCTTTGATTCCGGGAAACAATATGTCAATGCGCTTGTCTTTGGTGTCCAGAACCACAACCTGCTCGTCAACCGAAAGCTTTCGCAACGCCTGCCGGGCCTGATCCGCAAAGCGTCCAAAATCTGTGAACCGATACTCAGCTGCGAGTTTCGAACCGCTTTGGCGCACCGTAAGAGGCAACCCGATGGGAGTTTGGCCAACGCTTCCAAGGCTCACAATTATTCTTGCGCTGAATCCGTTTGTGCCGGCATAGGCATCTTTCACCATCAAATTGAAGACGCTTGTCATTTCTGCCAATGCCAGAACATCCTGAGCGCGGACACCGAGAACGGCAAAGAACACCATCAGGAGCGAAAGGGCCAATCCTGGCATATTAGGAAAAGGAATACTTAAGCTAATCAATTTGTTTGCAATTTGTCATCTGCGCTGGCAGCGGTAGGTTCAAACACAATTACGACCTTCAAAAGCTGTTCAGGATCATTCGCCGAACCCGGGGCAAAAAGCCCCGTGCGAAATCGAAGGGATTGAACCGTTTTCATCCCCTTTTGCTTCCACATGAAGGTCTTCAACCACTCTTGTGCCAACGTGCCATCATGGACTACTTTCATGTCCTGTCAACGAATGCTTCCGGAAATGACTGCTGTAGAGTTCTTGCCACTTTTCCTTGTCGCCTCTGCCTACACGTTCAAATCGTTGGCAAAGAATGCAGAGGTGACCCTGGCAGAATGACATCGGTTCACGGGGATTAAGGCTCGGAAGGCACAAGTGGAGTCGAGAGACCATTACATTACGCATCGTTGACATTCGCCTGCGACCCTTGGGGTGCCTCTAACTGCAAAAGTTTCGTTTCCAGTTCCCCCATTTCCGGCTGGCACCTAGCTAGGAACTTATCGAAAAAGCCATTTCGCTCTTGGCGCAGTTGTTGAATAAGAAAATCCTTTCCGCTGTTCAAAATCTTCAATTTTCCATTTTGACAAGCTGTTCTTGGTTCGGGTTCGGAAGAATTTCGGGATAATGGGGTCGCCCATTCAGTATGTGTCAACATGTAGAAAGTTTTCGTTCCCAATTTGTTTCTTCAATCAGGTACTCACTGTTGTCCAAGCAATTCGTTTCACAAGCGGCATCGAACCCGTCATCTCGTCGTTTGATTCCGGACGCTGATCCACGAGCGATTGCTTTCACCGAGCCGATCCGTTCACTCCCTCATCTGGTCCCGGTACCTGACAACACGCAGTTCCGCAGTTCCTGAAAACTCTGGTTAAACCGGTCTGCCTCAGTTCCGGCGCATTTTACCGACGTTTTGGAAAAATCCTGCCTGTTTTTTGAGGTTCAAATTCCAGCCTTTGACGCTTGTGACAACCTCGGCAAACACGGGTTCAAACCTACTCCTCAGCTTGTGACAAAACACAAGCCTTGACATAAGCTGGAAATCAAAAACCCCCGGCAAAATGCAGCTTGTCATAAGCTCACCCCAAAATCTCGGGCGCGGCGGGGCGAAGAAGCGAAGAAGCTATGCTTAGTCCCCGCGTCTTCACGGCACCGGTACGCTGTTACGCTTCGCAAAAGTGCGAAACCTCGATAAAACGCGAGCTTGGCACGGTGGTACGCTTGTCACGCTTCCAAAACCAGGCCGGGGGGAGAAGACTTGCAGATTTGCGATTGGTTGGTGGTCGTTTGGGTTTTGGAACTTGGGATTTTTTTGGTGCTTGTGACCACAAATCGCGAAGTGATCGTCTCTTAATGGGCACCTGAATCGTGGCGGACTCGGAAGTCAATTTGGAGCTTGGGAATTTCTCCGTCGCGGCTCTCCGTTAGCTCTGCGGCTTCTTGTTAAATTATTAAGTTCGCCTTTCTTTCAGTCCCCGCGTCTCAAGCCAGCTCAAAGCAGCTCAAGCCAAATCAAGCACCCCGCAGTCCGGGGACTCGTCTTCCGATTCGTCCCCGCAGTTCCCCACTCATCCCGCCTGGTCGCCTCTGGTCACAAATCGCTGTACGGCTGGCACGATCCCTATTAAGAACTATCTCACAAACATGACCAACCTCACGCTCCTCCCATTCACAATGAAGATGCAAATCACAATCGTTGCAGTCCTGATGCTTCTGGGAACCGTTGTCCGGTCGAACGCCGCAACCACATTCACCAAGGTAACAACTGGGCCGGTGGCCACCAGCACGGGCGCAACGGGCGGAGCCTGGGGTGATTTCAACAACGACGGTTGGGTGGATTTGTTTGTCAGCTTCAACAGCGGAACCACGAGCGTCCTCTACACGAACAATGGCAACGGAAATTTTGCCGCGGACACTTCCGCTGGGATCGGTTCCGGCACTGGCAGTTCATGGGGCTCGGCCTGGGCCGATTATGACAATGACGGCAACCTGGATCTAATGGGCTCGGTCTATGGCACGGGGAACAACTATGTTTTCCACAACAATGGAAACGGCACATTGACGCGATTGACCGGCGACCCCATCGTGACAAATGGACCGACGGGGAACAATGCCGTCTGGGGTGATTATGACAACGACGGGTTTGTGGACGCATTTTTCTCCAGTTCACCAGGTTTGCTTTTTCATAATAACGGCAACGGTAGTTTTACAAAGGTGACCAATTCGGTGATCAATGCCGACATGGGTGGGCAGGGCGGTTCATGGGGTGATTATGACAACGACGGTTTCCTTGATCTTTTCGTCACCCGCGTCAACCAGCCGAATGTGCTCTATCATAATAACCGAAATGGCACATTTACAAAGATAACCAACGCGCCCTTCGCAACGGATATGTCAGCCAGCCAGGGCTGCTCCTGGGGTGACTATGACAATGATGGCAATCTGGATCTGGTCGTCTGCAACGTGGGCGCAAAGAATTTCCTCTACCACAACAACGGGAACGGGAGCTTCACGAAAATCACGAACAGCGCCATTTCGACCGTGATCGCCAATTCCAGCGGGAGCGCCTGGGCTGATTATGACAATGATGGTTATTTGGATTTGTTCATCGCCGTTCGCGGCGGGCCCAATCTTTTGTTCCATAATAGTGGCGATGGAACTTTCACCCAGGTCACGGGTGTTAACCCGGGGAATCTCGGTAGCAGCTGGATCGGCGGGGCGTGGGGAGATTTCAATAATGACGGTTTTCCCGATTTGTTCATTGGCGATCAATCCGGATACAACTTCCTTTACCTCAATAACGGAAACACCAACAATTGGATAACGATCCACTGCCTGGGTCGGGTATCGAATCGCGCCGCCATTGGCGCAAAAGTTCGCATCAAGGCCACCATCGGCGGCAAAACGATGTGGCAACTCCGCGAGGTTTCCGGCGGTGGCGGCCTGGCTTGCCAGAATGATTTGCGCGCGCAATTTGGATTGGGCGATGCGACCAATGTGGATGTCGTGCGCATCGAATGGCCGTCCGGCATGGTGCAGGAATTCTCGAATGTCGCGGCGAAGCAATTTCTGACCGTGAAAGAGCCGTCCAGGCTCGGAGCGTCTTTCCAATCTCAAAGCGGCGAGTTTCTTCTCACCCTGACCGGTGGCAAAGGCCTGGTCTATTCACTCGAAAGTTCAAGCGATTTCGCGAACTGGACTTCAATTGCGAGTTTGACCAATCAAACCGGAACCGTCGTGTGGACGAATCACATCTCCGGTCCGGATCAGGGCGCGTTTTATCGCGCCCGGGAATAATCGGTTTTCGAGCGCATTGTCTCTTCGTTTCATCCGGGGTTGAGGTCGATCGAGGTCGAAGTGCTGCCGAGTCGGGTTGCGGGTATTGTCGCCGGATTGCCGCCCACGAAGATTTCGAATCGGAGCCTTAATTTTGACTTTGTGAGGTGCGGCAGGGATGTGATACTTGGCGATATGCAGCGGTCGATTGCCATTTTCGTTGCGCTGCTTTTTTTGAGCACAGTATTTGGGCTGGTGACCCTGGCTATGGTCTATCGCCTGGCCGACGATCAGCGGCGCACAAAACGATTGCGGTGGTTGCTCAATTGGTGGCTCAAAGGATTTTTGCTCCCACTGGTGCTCTGGGTCGTAATGAACCTGGGAATCTCCTGGAACTTGCAACCGTTCATGCCGGAAGTCCAAGCGGCGCAAGCCGGCGGGGGGCCATGGTTTCCGGAGTTTCTGAGGGTTGTCGGGGAGGGGCTGTTCATCGTCAGCTCCTATTGGGCGGCCGTCACGTTAATCTGGACGGTGGCGCGCGCCAGCCGGGGGCTTAAGGGGGAACCGCGTTCGGATTTCAAAGGGCTCTGCCTGACCTGCTGCATCGGCATGTTCCTGCCCGCACTGGGTATCGTGTTTCTTGGTGGATGATGCTGGCGGACCTTTACGCCAACCAGTTCAACGATCTCCCTGAGGCTGAACAGACGGTTCTCGAAATCTGTGATCAACCGAGGACGACCCCTTCCCAAATCTCGATCGCGTTGCATCGGTTGGCAGATTGGCACCTGAAGGTGGCCCATCGCCCCGAAGCCGCCCGCCGCGCTCTGCAGGCCATTTGCGACCGCCTGCCCAACAGCCACCTGGCGCACATGGCTCACCTGCGCCTGAATCAACTGCCGGCCAATGCCGAAGAGCTGCGCGAACGGCAGAGTTCCGCACCCATTCCAATGCCGGCCCTGGGAGATCAACTGGACGAACCGTTTCCCTTGGAGTCAGGAGTGAGCCGTCAAAAAGCCGCGGACATGGCAAATGGCTGTGTGGAAAAACTTAAAGCGGATCCCAACAATGTCGCGGCGAGGGAGAAACTGTCCCGGCTCTTTGCCGAGCGGCTGGGCCAGCCTGATTTGGGCATCGAACAGGTTATGCTCCTGCTAAATATGCCGGAGCAGCCCGATGCGAAGCGAGCGGAGTGGTTGAGTTGGGCCGCCGCCTGGCACATCCGTTATCGGGAAGATCCGCAGACGGGCCGAAACGTGCTCGAACGCCTGATCCGGGAATTTCCCGACAGCCCGCAGGCCTTATCCGCGCGGCGACGGATTCGCCTGATTGACATGGAATCCGCAGGATAGGGCAGGGCATTGTGAAAGACAAGACAGCCCGGGCAGGAAAGAATTGCGAAGCATTTTGTTTGAGAAAAAATGGTCAGGCGCCCAGTCGCCAAGGAGGTGGGGATGGGGAATCCCGCTGAAAAAACGACCGGTCACCTGACCGGGACCATAATAACAGAGAGGTTACGGAGAAAAGCAAGTATTTTTTTAAGCAAAATCCGCGGGCGCCTGCGGCCGGCATCAGGGCAGGTTGGTGTAACCCATCAGGTAGCGGTCGCACTCGCGGGCAGCACCTCGGCCCTCGTTGAAGGCCCAGACTACCAGGCTTTGCCCGCGGCGACAGTCGCCGGCGGCGAACACTCCTTTCAGATTGGTGCCGTATTTCTCGAACTCAGCTTTGATGTTAGTGCGGGCATCGCGCTCCACGCTGAGGGAATCGAGCAACGGCTTTTCCGGGCCAAGGAAACCCATCGCCAAAAGCACGAGCTGTGCGGGCCGGGTTTGCTCAGTGCCGGGCACTTCTTTCGGCACGAACTGGCCTTTGTCGTTGCGCTCCCACTGGATTTGGACGGTTAGAACTTCTTTCACATGGCCATGGTCATCGCCGGTAAACTTTTTGGCGGTGGTCAGATAGACCCGTGGGTCGGCCCCGAATTTGGCGGCGGCCTCTTCCTGCCCGTAATCCATGCGGTAAACCTTCGGCCATTCGGGCCAGGGATTGTCTTTCGCGCGTTCCATCGGCGGTTGCGGGAGAATTTCCACCTGCACGAGACTTTTGCACCCGTGCCGCATCGAGGTTCCGACGCAGTCAGTTCCGGTATCGCCCCCGCCAATGACCATAACGTGCTTGCCTTCCGCCGAAATAAAGTTCCCGTTCCGGTGCTGATCCAGCAAGCTACGGGTGTTGTGGGTGAGAAATTCCATTGCAAAATGAACGCCCTTTAAATTGCGGCCCTCGATGGGCAGGTCGCGTGGCTGCGTGGCCCCGGTGCAAAGGACAGCAGCATCGAAGTCCTTCAGCAGCTTTTCCGCTGGATAATTGACGCCCACTTCGGTGTTCGTAAGGAACTGGATGCCTTCCGCCTCCATCTGCCGCACTCGACGCAGCACGACTTGTTCTTTGTCCAGCTTCATGTTGGGAATTCCGTACATGAGCAATCCACCAACCCGGTCGGCGCGTTCAAAAACCGTGACGGAATGGCCGGCCTTGTTCAATTGGGCGGCAGCGCAAAGCCCGGCCGGACCGGAACCGACCACCGCAACTTTCTTGCCCGTGCGCACATGGGGCGGTTCAGGAACAACCCACCCAGCTTCCCAGCCATGGTCGATGATGGCGCATTCAAGGTTCTTGATGGTGACGGGGGGCGCATTGATACCAAGCACGCATGAACCCTCGCAGGGCGCAGGGCAGACCCGCCCGGTGAAGTCGGGAAAGTTGTTCGTTTTGTGAAGCCGCTCCAGCGCCTCTTTCCACAGTCCGCGATAAACCAGATCGTTCCATTCGGGAATCAGGTTATGAATCGGGCAGCCGGAAGCCATGCCATTGAGCAAAGTGCCGGTATGGCAGAACGGGACGCCACAATCCATGCAGCGCGCTCCCTGCTCACGGAGCGTCTTCTCCTCCAGGTGATGGTGGAATTCGTTCCAATCACGGACGCGCTCGAGCGCTGAACGATCCAGCGGCAACTCGCGAAGATACTCTATGAAGCCTTTGGGTTTGCCCATCGTGTGTGGTTCACGGGTTCCGATTGATTATTAGCCGCCGCCCATGCGGGCAACGTCGCGGACGTTTTCTTCGAAGGCCGCCATGATCGCCTGCTCGCCGCTGAGGCCGGTCTGCTCGACACGCTTCAATGATTGCAGGACACGTTTGTAATCTTTAGGCATCACCTTAACGAATTTGGGCGTCATTTGCTGCCAGTCCGCGAGCACTTTGGTTGCGCGCGCGCTCCTGGTGTAGGCCTGATGGCGTTGGATCATCTTCCAGACCGCCTCAACTTCGTCGAGGTCTTCGAGCTTTTCGAGGGCAACCATTTGCGGGTTGCAACGGCGGCTGAAATCTCCGGCCTCATCGAGCACATACGCCACGCCGCCGGACATGCCCGCGGCGAAGTTGCGCCCCGTCGGGCCGAGCACCACGACGCGTCCACCCGTCATGTACTCGCAGCCATGGTCCCCAACGGACTCGACGACGGCGATCACGCCGCTATTGCGCACACCGAACCGCTCTCCGGCCATGCCGCAAATGTAAGCTTCTCCGCTCGTAGCGCCATATAGAGCGACATTGCCCACAATGATATTCTCCTCAGGAACAAACGTTGAGCTTTGGGGCGGGTAAACGATGATTTTTCCGCCGGATAACCCTTTGCCAACATAGTCATTGGCATCGCCTTCGAGTGTGAACGTCATGCCACGAGGCATAAAGGCGCCAAAGCTTTGCCCCGCGCTGCCGCTGAAATGGATTTCGACCGTATCTTCGGGCAGACCCTCGACGCCCCAGCGCCTGGTGATCTCACTTCCGACAATCGTTCCAACGACGCGATTTACGTTGCGAATCGGAAGTGCGGCGACGACCTTCTCTTTCCGTTCGATCGCCGGCTCGCACAACTTAAGCAATACGGTATTATCCAAGGCTTCTTCCAATCCATGGTCCTGGGCGATCTGGCAAAACCGTCCGACATCGGTTGGTACTTCGGGCTGGTAGAGAATCTTGCTGAAATCCAAACCCTTAGCCTTCCAATGTTCCACGGCCTTTTTTGCTTCGAGCCGGTCCACCCGGCCGATCATCTTGTTCATTTGGCGGAATCCAAGCTGGGCCATCAGTTCGCGGACTTCCTCAGCGATCATCCGCATGAAATTAACGACATGCTCGGGCTCTCCGACAAAACGCTTGCGCAGTTCCGGGTCCTGCGTAGCCACGCCCACTGGACAGGTATTGAGGTGGCAGACGCGCATCATGATGCAGCCCAAGGCGACCAGCGGGGCGGTGGCAAAACCGAATTCTTCAGCGCCGAGCAGCGCGGCGATGATCACGTCGCGGCCGGTCTTTAACTGGCCATCCGTCTCGACGATGATGCGCGAGCGAAGATTATTCAGCACGAGAGTTTGATGGGTTTCGGCCAATCCCAATTCCCATGGAATTCCGGCGTGTTTGATGCCGGTTTGCGGAGAAGCGCCTGTGCCGCCATCATAGCCGCTGATCAGCACGACGTCGGCGTGCGCCTTTGCGACACCGGCCGCGACTGTGCCGACGCCGACCTCGGCGACCAATTTCACGCTGATGCGCGCGTGATGATTGGCGTTCTTCAAATCATGGATTAACTCAGCGAGGTCTTCGATCGAGTAAATGTCATGGTGCGGCGGGGGTGAAATCAGTCCAACGCCAGGCGTGGAATAGCGGACTTTTGCGATCCATGGATAAACTTTTTGGCCCGGCAATTGGCCGCCTTCCCCGGGCTTGGCGCCCTGAGCCATTTTGATCTGCAATTCTTTAGCCATCACCAGGTACAGGCTGGTAACGCCGAAGCGACCGGAAGCGACCTGTTTGATGGCGCTGTTTTTTGAATCGCCATTCGGCATCGGCACGTATCGCTCAGGGTCCTCGCCTCCTTCGCCGGTATTGCTTTTGCCTCCGATGCGGTTCATGGCGACGGCCAGCGTTTCGTGCGCTTCCTTGCTGATCGAGCCATAGCTCATGGCGCCGGATTTGAAGCGCTTCATGATGGTCTCGACGGATTCCACCTCGTCAATGGGAATGGGTTTGACGTTCTTGAAATCGAGCATGCCGCGCAGGGTGCACCAATTGCGCTGCTGCTGGTCCACCAATGCGGAGTATTCCTTAAATGTCTTGTAATCACTCGTGCGGACCGCGCGCTGCAGCTTGTGGATTGTCTGCGGATTGAACAAGTGATACTCGCCTTCATCCCGCCACTGATATTGGCCGCCGACATCGAGCGCATGGCCATTCACCGGGCGATCCGGGAAGGCGCGCTGATGGCGAATTAGAACTTCCTGGGCAACGACATCGATGCCCACACCTTCGACGCGGGTCGGTGTCCAAGTAAAATATTTGTCAATGAACGATTTCTTCAACCCCATCGCTTCGAAAATCTGCGCGCCCCAATAGCTCTGGATGGTCGAAATGCCCATTTTGGAGATTACCTTGACGACGCCCTTCGCGGCGGCTTTCAGGTAATTCTTACAAGCGGTCTTATGGTCGATGCCGGTCAATAAACCCTGGCGCAACATGTCGTCGAGCGTCTCAAATGCCAAATAAGGATTGATTGCACCGCAGCCATAACCGATCAGCAGTGAAAAATGATGGACTTCGCGTGGCTCGCCGGATTCGAGCACCAAGCCAACCCGGGTGCGAGTGCCCGCGCGAATGAGGTGATGATGCACACCGGCAACGGCCAGCAAAGAGGGAATCGGGGCCCATTCCCTATTCACACCACGATCGGAGAGCACCACGACGTTGAAACCGTCCTGGATGGCCTGGTTGAGCTTGAGACACAAATCCTCCATGGCTTTTTCCAGCCCCGCAACCCCTTCCGCAATTTTGAACAAAATCGGAAGCGTCACCGACTTGAATCCGGGCAGATCCAAATGTTTGAGTTTGGCAAACTCCTCATTCGAGAGGATGGGAGACTTCAACTCGATGAGGCGCGCGTTTTCGGGAGTCGGTTTGAGCAGATTCCGCTCTGAGCCAATCGCTGTCTCAGTGGACATGATTATTTCTTCGCGAATGCAATCAATCGGCGGGTTGGTGACTTGAGCAAAGAGCTGCTTGAAGTAATTAAAGAGCGGTTGGGTCTTGTTCGAGAGAACCGCAAGAGGGGTATCCGTGCCCATTGAACCAACCGCTTCGTTGCCGTCGCGCGCCATGGGCAGCATCAGGATGCGCAAATCTTCGAAACTGTAACCAAAAGCAAGCTGCCGTTGGATGACCGTTTCGTGGTCCGGCTCCGGAAGAATGCCCGGGTCCTGCACATCGGCCAGCCGTATGAGATTTTGGTTCAGCCATTCCCGATAGGGATGCTCGCTGGCGATCTTTTGTTTGATCTCGTCATCCGCCACGATGCGTCCTTCTTCGGTATCAACCAGGAACATGCGGCCGGGCTGAAGACGGCCCTTTTGCAGGATGCGATCCGGTGGAATATCGAGCACGCCGACTTCGCTGGCCATAATGACCAGGTCATCCTTGGTCACATAATACCGGGAAGGGCGGAGGCCATTGCGATCGAGCACTGCTCCGATTTTCTTTCCATCCGTGAATGCAATCGAGGCCGGGCCGTCCCAAGGCTCCATGAGGCACGAATGGTACTCGTAAAAGGCTTTCTTTTCGGGACTCATGCTCTCGTGTTTGGTCCACGGTTCGGGAATCATCATCATGATCGCGTGCGGCAAAGAGCGGCCTGCCAGCACCAGCAATTCAAGACAATTATCAAACATCGCCGAGTCGCTGCCATCGGTGCAGATTACCGGCAAAATCTTTTTGATGTCGTCGCCGAACAGGTCGGATTCGAACAAAGCCTGGCGCGCGTGCATCCAGTTAATATTGCCGCGGAGAGTATTAATCTCCCCATTGTGGGCCATGTAACGGTAGGGGTGGGAGCGGTCCCAGCTCGGAAAGGTATTGGTGCTGAACCGTGAGTGAACAAGAGCCAAGGCACTGGTCATCGCCGGATGGGACAGGTCAGGGTAATATTCGCCAAGCTGTGCGGTAAGCAACATCCCTTTATAGACGAGGGTTTTGAACGACAGGCTTGAAACGTAAAAGTATTCGCCTCCGTGGACCTTGCCCGAATAGCGGATAGCGTTCTCCGCCCGTTTTCGAATGACGTAGAGCTTTCGCTCGAAGGCCATATCGTCGGCCAGTTTCTTGTTGCGACCGATAAATACCTGGCGCATTAGTGGCTCGGCCGCCCGGGCAGTCGCGCCAAGGCTGAGGTTGTTGGTCGGTACTGTGCGCCAGCCCAGCAAGCGTTGACCCTCTTCGGCTACGATCCCGGCAAAAATCTTTTCACATTCGACGCGCTGGGCGCGATCCGGGGGCATGAACAACATACCCGCGCCATAATCCCCGGAGGCTGGCAGCGTGACGCGAGCCTCCTTGGCCACAAGTTTCAGGAACTCATGGGGCGGTTGGATCAGAATACCCGCGCCGTCACCGGTATTCGCTTCACAACCACAAGCCCCGCGATGATCCAGATTCAGCAAGACCTGGAGGGCTTGTTGGATAATGGCATGCGATCGCTGTCCCTTAATGTGGACGACAAACCCGACGCCGCAGGCTTCGTGTTCGAATTGAGGATCGTAAAGCCCCTGCTTCGGCGGAGGACCCAGCCTCGGCGTCCTACCGATTCGGCCTTTTTTATTTGCTCTGCTCGTCATTTTTTAGGAGATCCTCGTCCCCTGTCTGATTCCAACTAAATTTTAATAGTCTTTACCTAAACCATGAGGTGATGCAATAGCGGATTTAAAGTTTTTTGATGCTTACTGGTCCGTTGCAGGATTTTGCCCCAGAACTCACTTGTCAGAGGCTTTGTGCCAAAACACCGGTTTTCGCGCTCCGGCCCCGATCCATTCGGCTTTCAAGTTTGTGCCTCGCCGCTATCAGCGGGCTTGAAATGGAGCAATTGTGCTCCATGAGCGGGAAGATCCAGGAAAAGTCCCTTCTTCTCAAGGTCCGCGCCTTTGTGAAGATGCTGTTCCGCTCCCAGCAAATTCTTCACGATCCAGGAATGTTGCGCGAGGTCCGAAATGGTCAACGGCGCATAACATTGGCTGGGATGCGGGGCGAGATTCACGGTCACCAAATCGAATTCCTCCGGCTGGCGCTGCCATTGCACCAGCACGAAATTCTCCGCGGTGGGATTTTCGGACCAGGCTGCGCGCCGCTTGAGGATCTCGAAGTCTCCGTGGCCGACGGCGGTGTGCGGCAGAGTTGTCAAGAACTCGTGGTACATGCTTTCGATTTCAACCTGGGTTGGCTCAGGCGGGCGGCGGATCAGTTGAACGGGAAGCCTGCGAACAGCCCCGGAAAGTTGGCCCTGGTGAAGTAATCGCATTCCGGGCAAGCCCAGGATCACTAGCGCGGCGGCTCGATGTTCCGCCAGCGTCAGGATGGATGCGACGCGGCGTTCGTCATGGTTTTCCAAAAAGTGCGCCCCCGCCGCCAATTCCGTTGGCGGTAACTTGAGCAAATGGCGTTGGACCCCGGCAGCATCCTTCGCGATCAGGCGATCGTACAGCTCTTTGTCATAAACATAATCAAAACCGAGCGCCTGTAATCGCGACTCGAGTCCCCAGTAGGCTTCGGCCAGAAATAGAAATTCAGGAAATTTTTGTTTAATTGTGCCGATGACCTCCGCCCAAAATTCACCCTCGGGCCTGGTCGTCTTTGGGTTGGGTTTGCTGGCGGGAAAACTGTCGGGCGGTGGGAAGTGGCCCCAGGTTTTTTCGAACACGTCATTGAGCAGCAGCATCGCCATGTCGCAACGAACACCGTCACAACGTTCCGCTATAGACTGAAGCAGTTCGCTCATCGCAACGCGGGTGTCGGCACGGCGGTAATCGAGTTGGGCCGTGTCGGTCCAAGGCGGAAAATTCGGGTCCTTGCCGTGCGCCAGCCACCGATTGCCAGCGCGGGTCGTTTGCGGGAAGGTTCCTTGAGCGTGGGGCTCCCCGTTGACGAAGAAATCAGGGCATTCCCCAAGCCAGGGATGATCCAGTCCAAGGTGATTTGGCACGAAATCCAGGATCAACTTTAATCCATGTGCGTGGAGCTGCTGGCGAAAGGCTTGCAACCCGGTCTCTCCGCCCAATTCGGACGAAACTCGATAATCGGCAATCGCATAAGGTGAGCCGCCCACATCTTTTGGCTGCCAATCCGGAAGCGCTTCAGAGTAATAGCTGGCCGGTTGGTTTTCGGAGAGCGCTTTCTCCCGGGCTTGCGGCCCGCTGGCCCAAACACCCATTAACCAAATGTGCGTGAACCCTAGGCGTTGCCATTCTGCAAATTCAGAATCCGGGATGTCGACCAGCGTGACCGAAGCGGTGCGGGCATCGCCGAATTCGCGCAACCAGCACCGGGTGTTGATTTCGTAGAGAAGAGGGTAATGCACTCAACTATTCAGCACCTTGAGGGCTTTGCCGGGATTTGAGACGCGCATAATCATCAGGCCCTTCTTCGCATCCACCGGGGTGGCGCTGTAGCAGTACTCGATGTTGATTTTGGCGTCAGCCAGTTTATGGGCCATGCGGGCCAGTTCACCAGGCTTGTTGGTCCCATCGATCATCAGCACTTCATCTTCCACCACCAAAGTGCCGTGCTCTTCGAAAACCAGCATCGCTTTTCGATAATCATTTACCACCATGCGAATGACGCTATGGTCCACCGTATCGCTGGTAGTGATTGCGTAAATGTTGATTTTGGCCTGGGCGAGCGCGTCAGCCACCCGGGCCAGCATGCCGGGGCGATTATCCAGAAAAACCGCGAGTTGCTTAGTGATTTGCATAGGTCAGAGGCCGGGTTGAATTTGGAGTTGTAAACAGCTTCCATCAGGCGACCATAAACGATGCAACCGAACCACGCCAATGGTAAAAATGGCGGAATTTTCTTTCCATGCTAGCTTTCGGAAATGAGTTTGGATGCTACTGTGCGCCGAAGGTGGTTGGGCGGGATCGTTTTAGCAGCGGCACTCCTGATGCTGCTCGGTGGCGAAACCATACTGCCAGGCCGTCTTTCCCCGATTGCTTTCTTGATTTATTGGCTGGTTTGCTTACTGTTCACCGGGATGGCGATAGTGATCGCTTTCCGGGATGTTCGAGCGCTTCAGCACCGGGCCCATGAGGAACGACGGAACCTGCTGGAAACTACCTTGAAAACCATCGAGAAAGAGGCAAAGGTGGGCCGCCTTTCCTCCCATCGTAAGGACGGGGCCGCGGAATGACCTGATCAGGAGTCTTTAATTCTTTTCGTTTTTTTGCCGGTTACGACTTTTCTTCATTGAAATTTTTTTGCGGATTTGCTTTAATCGTTCAGAAGCAACCAGTGCATGAACGCCACCGCCACCATTACCCTGCCGGAAGGCCTCTCGGAGACCCAAAGATTGGCGCTAGTTAACCTTCTCGCGGACGAGGATCCGGGGGTTTATGACGCGATTCGCAAGAAGATAATCTCTTATGGCCCTCAGGCGGCCGGCTGGCTCCAACCCCACACTTTGAGCAACGATGCCGCGCTGAGGCGCCGCGCGAGGGAGATAGTGTCGCACTTTGGGCGACAAGCGGCGGACAATCGTTTCGTTGCCTTTTGTCTCAAGCACGGAGAAGAACTGGATCTGGAAGAAGGCGCCTGGTTACTCGCGCAGACCAAATACCCGGAAATTAACGTCGAGGCTTACCAGGCCATGTTGGACAATTACGCTCGCGTTCTGCGTGAACGACTCGATCCCGGGCTAGAACCCAAACAAGCCCTCTCCGCCATCAACTCATATCTTTTCAAGGAGCTCGGCTTTTCCGGCAACGAAAAGAATTATTATGACCCGGATAATAGCTACCTCAACCGGGTCATGGACCGCCGGACGGGAAATCCCATCAATCTCTGCCTGATTTATCTATTGATCGCCCGGCGTTTGCGCCTGCCTATCACCGGCATTGGTTTGCCTGGTCATTTCATCTGCCGCCATCAATCTACGGCTTCCGAAATCTACGTGGATGCTTTCAATGGCGGCAAGTTTATGACCAAAGCGGATTGCGTGCAGTACTTGGTCCACGGAAACTACAGCCTGCGTGACGATTGCCTGGCTCCTGTGAGTCCGCGTCGAATGCTGCTGCGCATTTGCGGCAGCCTGCACCAAATCTATCTCCAGCTTGAGCGCGGCGATGAGACGACGCGATTGCAGCGCTATTTGATAGTTCTGGCGAGATAAGGTCAGCGCGCCGGAGTGGACGGCGCGGATATTTGCTCAGTGGTCAGTCAGTACGTTGTTGGACAACCGCAGATAGAGGTGATGCAAATCGTCCACCATCTTTTCGACCTCGAAGTTTTGTTGGACGAATATCTGGCCCTGACGTCCAAGCCGCCGGCATAGGCCCCGGTCCCTGACGAGTTGCAACAGGTGATGGGTTACAGCGGGCACGTCACCCATGCGCACCAGGAAGCCTGTTTGGCCGTCCAAACAGACTTCATCCGCACCATCGAAATCGTAGGAAATCACGGGTTTGCCGGCCGCGAGCGCCTGGGGTAAAGCGCGGGAAATGGCTTCGCGCGAGGACAAGTGGACGAGGCAGTCCATGATGCCAACATAGCGGGGCACCTCGGATGGCGGCACCAATCCGGTGAACAAAACGTGGTCACTTAGGCCAAGCGCTTGAGCCTTATCCTGAAGGCGCGTCCGCAGCGAACCGTCCCCGACGAGCAGAAGGCGGGCGCCCGGGCAATCAGGCAAAAGGGCATGGAGAACCTTAAATAGATCTTCGTGCCCCTTGAGCGGGGCCAGGCGGCCGATATTGCCGATGACAAACGCATCGCCGGGCAAACCCAACTGGGCGCGCAAGGCCTGGTCGTTCGTGGCGCTCGCGAATTGTTCGACTTGAAAGCCGCTGAAGACACGGGTGAACATTTCCGGCCGCCCAATGCCCGCCTGGAGATACCTGCGGGTCATGGCGTTGGCAGAGCAGACGAAATGGGTTGTGACCCTGGCGGCGCGCCTTTTAGCAGCAAGGAAAAGGCGATTTGCGAACGCGCCCTGGAAATCGCCGAAGGAAGGGCCGTGAACATGGTGGATAATTATCGGCACACCAGCGCGTTTTGCCGCCAGCCGGCCGAGCACGCCCGCCTTGCCGCTATGAGTGTGGATGATGCGCGGCCTTAGATGCCGAATTAACCGGGTGAGCTGACGCCAGGCGAGGAAGTCTTTGAGCGGGTGAACGGGGCGAACCAGGGTCGGCACGATCGTCAGCAGATCTGGGTAGTCAGCGAAAGCCGTTACGAGGGAACCTTCCGGCCCTGTTGTCGGGCCGGAGATGAGGTGCGGTTCGATCCCCGGTTTGGAGCGCAGGCCGAGCACCGTGGCGACGGTATTTTCCTGGGCGCCCCCGATGACCAACCGAGTAATGACATGTGTGACCCGCATCCGGTGCGGTCAAGGCGAGGCTGGTTTCAACTCTTTGAGACGTGAACTTACAAATTTGGCCTCGTCGGTGTTGGTTGGCGCATGGGCGAGGTACAGTTCACAGTTTCGGATGGCCGCATTAGTGTCCTTTTTCCGATAGGCGATCTCTTCGAGGCCATAATAGACGCGGTAGGCGGTGGGAAACGCTTTTTGAAGAGCCTCGTAATCTCCCTGCGACTCGTCCAATTGCTCGGTGCGCAGATAAGCGATGGCGCGATCGAGCAACGCGGTGTTGTGGACTTCGGAGGCACGATTGGTTTCCAGATTCAGAACGCGCGTGAAGGCGGGAATGGCCTGCTCGAACGCTCCAGCCTGAAGGTTGGCAAATCCTTTATTCAACAGCGCGCTGAGATTATCGGGTTTGAGTTTTAGCTGGCGCTCGATGAGGGGCAGGGCATTGGTGAAGCGGCCATAATTCATAAATACCTGAGCGGCGGTCCCAAGCAGCGTTTCGTCGGCGGGGAAGGCGTCCAGGGCTTTCTGAACTGCTGCTTGCGCGCCATCCAGATCATCCTTGGCGAGGCGAGCGGAGGTTTCAATAAAAAGCAGTTCGGTTTGATTGGTGCGCCCGTCAAAGGAGGCGGCCCGAGAGCGGAATTCATCGACGAGCTGGAGCGCCTGGTCGGGCATTCGGGCAACAATGTAAGTCTCTGCGAGCCATAAACTGGCGGAGAGATTTTCCGGATCGAGGGTTTTTGCGCGGTCAAATTGAGTCGCGGCCTGGCGGTAAAGGCCACTGCGGGCGTAAACGAGGCCAGCCTGATAACAAGAGATCGGTTCGTCAAAAGGGCCGTTTTCGCCCATGATCGTATCCCAATCACGGTACTTGTCGAAAGCGTCGCTGATGGCCTTCCGCAATTCGGGTCCACTTTTTCGGCCAGCCTGGAAGTTATGATTAAACTCAAGGTTTATTTTTGCGATGCTGTTGGCCGGGTTCAATTGCTGGGCACGCGCGAAAAACGCTGCGGCGGCGGGCAGGTCGCCGGTTCTTTGGAGTTGCACGCCCCAAAAATCAATTCCGCGGGAGTAGAATTCTCCCAAAACCAAAGCATCATGGTTGGGTTCTTTCTTCAGGTGGGCCTGGACCAGAAAATCATCCACGATTCCGTGTGGAGCCCGGGGATCGAACGGTTTGATGGCCGGGAGCAATTGATCCAAGGCCTTGGTTTGTGCCCTGGCCCAGAAAGCATTATTCTCGTCGATTAAATCCTTCGTGAGAACCGGGGCGAACAGAGAGTTCGTCGGGTAGGCGACCAGATGGGAGGTGAGGCCGTGCGGTTCCGGGTAAAAGATTTCAAAATAATAGCCGAAACTCGGATGGAGATAGCAGAGGGAGTTGGTTTGGGCCAGGCGCAGGAAGATCTGCGCTATTAAAGCCGGGCTTAGAGCGCGCTTGCTCTCGCGGGGGATCTCCGCGGGCCAGCGCTGAGCGTATTTCTTCTTGAGGAACCTCTGATAATCCAACAGTGGCATCGAGGCGGTATCAATGAAAAGGTAATCCTTTTTCCGGGCACTGCGGGTGAAAGCAGCCTGGAGGAGGAATAGGCGACGGGGATCGTCACTGAGCAGCACAGCGCCGCGATCGGGCAAACCCTCAGCCAGCAGAGAGGCATAGTGGGATAGGTTCGAGCCGTTGGTAGTCCGAATTGAAGGAAGATTCTTGCAAATCAGCAAAGCGGGAATGCCAATGAGGAGGACCCAGATCGAGGCGATGACGGCCCGATTGAAGAGGCGCCCGGAGCCAGGAGTCGTGCGGCGAGAAGCATTTGGCTCGGAGGCGAAGAGGAGCAGAAAATATCCGCTAAAGTAGCCAATGCTGAGGGCGGCCAAATAGGAAAGCGCGAGAAAGGACACCCCGAGGGACCTGAATGGGTGAAATCGAGGGCTGAAGGGCGGGTCCAGCGCGACGAAAAGGCAAAGGAGGAGGAAGAGCCCATGAACCAAATGAAAAGTGAAGGTGGCGACGGCGATTCCGAGTTTGCTGGTGTCGCCAAAGTAGGAAGGCCAACGGACGCTGAGGAGGAGAACCGGCAGCAGAGAGAAAAGGCTCAGGATCCAAAGAGGTTTTTCAGCGTGCAGGAGGTTATTCTTAGAGAGCAACGTAGCGAGAACAAACTTTTGCCCGCTCAGGTTAATTTTCAAGGCCGACCAGAACGGCACGGAAGCAACATCCGTCCGGCTTTGCACCAAAGGAAGCAAAAGATAGAGCGAAAGGCCGGCTAATCCGCATAAGAACATTCGCACGAGAAAACGAACGTTGAAAAAGGCCAATCCGCGCAACCAAACCAAGGCCACCAGGAAGAGCGGGAAGAAACCGACCATTGCCCAATCATTGGTCATGGAGGCACCATAAACAAGTGCGGCTCGGAACAACCAGGATTCGCGCTGGTCAACGCGGAATTCGAGCAGGCAGCGGATAATATAAGCGAACAAGAGCAGATCGAGCATCTCGCAACTGCCTGCCCAAACTGTGGCGCTTTCCCAAAAAGTGAGTTGAAGCCCACAGACCAGGACGGCGAGAACGGGCGGAATCCACGAAGCTCGAATGGACAAAAGAGCAAAAGGGCCCGGTTCTTTCTGGCGCTGTTCGTGGGTGCGATCATGAGGGAGCAGGGCGACGGAACGCGCGAGCAAGGCCAGAGTCAAGGCCGCGCAGACGGCGGAAAAGGCATTTAAGGCAGGAGCGATCAGACGGGCAGGCAGCCAGCGAAAAGGATAGGTGACGAGCCAGTTGATAGGGGTGTAAAGATCAGGATGCCATTCCCAACCTGAGATCCGGGCGACCTGGAAAAGACTGCTGAACGATACCCAATGGTTGAGCGTGAGCAGATAAACAGCCAGAGCACCCGCGGCAACCAGCCAGGGCAAAAACAAAGGGACAAATTTTTGGTCGGGAACGGGCCCCAATTGACTGGTCATGCGGCGGGCCCAAGTTGGTTCCATGCTCAGGAGATTGGCGAGTTAAGTTTCGATTCTGGCCGTAGCGTTTTGCCGCGCAGGTCGGCCACAGATTCCACATGCTGCGTCTGGGGGAACATATCCAAAGGGACCACACGCGACAAGGTAAAGACACCGCCTTCGCATAAAGCGTTCAAGTCCCGAGCCATGGTGGCCGGGTGGCAGGAGACATAAATAATCTGTGCCGGGCAAATTTGGCGCAACAACTCGAGCATGGCCGGGGGGCAACCTTTCCGGGGCGGATCAAGCACAATGGTGGTGGCGTCCGGAGTGAAGCGGGAGAGTAATCCCTCCAGGATTTCCTCCGCCGCCCCGGCCACAAACTCACCGTTGACGCGTCCCCGGGCGGCGGCATTGCGCCGGGCGGCTTTAATGGCGAGCTGGTCCAACTCGAGGCCGACGAAGGAATCCACGAGGTCGCCGAGCTCGATGCCGAAGAAACCGACGCCGCAATAGACATCCACCAGAAAACGCGAGCCACTTTCCCGCAGCAGACCACGGACCACATCGACAAGGCGGGGCAGCAGGAAGAAATTGTTTTGAAAAAATGAATCCGGAGGCACGTCCCAACCCGGCGGCGGGATGCGCAGGACGACTTTCAGGCCGCCTTTAGGCGGCGGATGTGCGCGCACGCGTTTAATTTCTTCGTTGAGCGCGGGTTCCGCAATTTTGCATTCCTCGATATCCACGACCAAGCGGTTTGCGGCGCGAATAAAGCCGAGGTTCAACCCTTGTTTGAATTTGTCCCACTGGCTGCGAATCATGATGCGATTGCGGTAACCGTAGGGTTGCGGGCAGGCGATGACGGGCGAGACGAGCGCCGGATCGAATCCGCCGATGCGCTGAAACAAATCGCTGATTTGCTTGTGCTTGATTTTGAGCTGGGCCGGGTAATCGAGGTGCTGATATTGACAACCGCCGCATTCACCGAAGTAACGACAAGCGGGGTCCATACGGTCTGGCGATGGTTGCACGACGCGCAGGAGGCTGGCGCGCGCGAATTGCTTTTTTACTTCCGTGATCCGCGCTTCCACTATTTCGCCCACGGCGACAAAAGGAACGAACACGACAAAGCCATCCGAGCGGGCCACGCCTTCGCCGCCAAAGGCGATGTCGTCGATCGAAAGAAGCAGGGTGTCACCTGCACTCGGGTTCACAAAACAGGATAAGGAATTTCGGGCCGGCGCCAAAAGGAATTTTTGCGGAGCCGCCCGCAATGCAAAAGCGCCCGCAGGGAGGAAAGAATCCTCGGCTGCGGGCACCAACCCAACCCTGAACTAAAGCGGTTATTTATTTGGCCAATTCGATCTTGGAGGCAGTGAATTCCTTCTTGCCGTCAACTTCTTTGACGGTGCCCGTGGCGGTGACTTTTTTGGCGGCTTTGCAGATGTTATCGTGGAAGTCATTGCTTACTTCGTTTTTCGTGAGATAGTAGGTGACCTTTTTGCCATCCACCTCGGTTTGAATAGCGTTCTGGCACTTCTCGGTTTCCTTCAAGGCGCACTTGGCGCATTTGCCCTGGCCGGTGATGGTGATTTCGTCAGCGGCAAAGGTTGGAGTTGCCATGGAGAGCAGGAAAAGTCCTGCCAGGCCCGCGAATAGAGTAATGTTCTTTTTCATAATAGTAATAAGCTTCGTTTGGGTTGTACCGTTCTCTAATAGACAGCACCAAGGGCAGCCCGTTCAAGAGAAAAAAGTCTCTGAACGGAACCTGCTGTCATTAAGGGGCTTCCGTGCCGAAGGATGTTTAACAACTCTTAACTCGAGAGCGCACCCTCGGCGGCCGCTTTTTGCGAGAACACGAGACGATCGTTCTCCATAGTGACGAGGATCGGTTCACCTTCGTGGAAAGAGCCTTTAAGGATTTCCTCGGCGAGGGGATCTTCGAGAGAGCGCTCGACGGAACGCCGCATCGGGCGCGCACCGTAGGCCGGGTCGAAGCCTTTGGTGACGAGGAAGTCTTTGGCCTTTTCGTCCAGTTGAAGAATGATGTTCCTGGCTTTGAGCCGCTGCATCACTTTGCTCACCTCCAAATCGAGGATTTGGATCAGGTCCGGTTTGGTGAGGGAGCGGAAGACGATGATATCATCCAGGCGATTGAGGAACTCGGGACGGAAGGTCTTTTTGGCTTCGTCCATGATTTTTTCGCGCATCTTCTCGTAACTGTTCTCGTCGGTGATAGGGGAGAAGCCCATGTTGGATGAGCGCTTAATAGTGTCGGAGCCGACGTTCGAGGTCATCAGGATGATGGTGTTCCTGAAATTGACAACGCGGCCGATGTTATCGGTCAACTTGCCCTCCTCGAGAATCTGCAAGAGCATGTTCCAGACATCGGGATGGGCTTTTTCGATCTCGTCGAACAGCACTACGGAGTAAGGTTTGCGGCGGACCTGTTCAGTGAGCTGGCCGCCTTCCTCATAGCCCACGTAACCGGGAGGGGAGCCGATCAAACGCGAGACGTTGAATTTCTCCATGTACTCGCTCATATCAATCTGAATGAGCGATTTGGAGTCGCCGAATAATTGTTCGGCCAAAGTTTTTGCGAGCAAGGTTTTGCCGACGCCGGTGGGCCCGAGGAGGGCAAAGGTGCCGATGGGCCGGCGCGGATCTTTGAGGTCGGCCCGGGAGCGGCGCAAGGCCTTGCAGAGGGCAGAGACGGCTTCACGCTGGCCGATGACGACTTTGCTCATTTCACCTTCGACCTGAAGCAAGCGAGACATTTCGCCCTGCTCCATGCGTTGCAGAGGGATGCCGGTCCATTTGGCGATGACGTGGAGGATGTCTTCTTCATCCACTTTGACGCGTTTTTCTTCGCGGCTGGTGCGCCATTCTTTAAGGACCGCCTCAAGGCGTTCTTTGGCCTGCTTTTCTTTGTCGCGCATGGAGGCGGCGCCTTCGAAATCCTGGTTCTTGATCGCTTTCTCTTTCTTGGTCTTGATTTCTTCGATCTCGACCTCCAAGCCCTTGACCTCGGGCGGCCGGGTCATGGTGCCGATGCGGGCGCGGGAGCCGGCCTCGTCCATCAAATCAATCGCCTTATCGGGCAGGTAGCGATCGGTGATATAGCGATCGGAAAGCTTCACGGAGGACTCGATGGCCTTATCGGTAAACTCGGCCTTATGGTGTTCCTCATATTTGGGCCGAAGGCCTTTCAAGATGAGAATGGCTTCTTCGACAGAAGGGGCCTCGACTTTGACGGCCTGGAACCGGCGTTCGAGGGCGGCGTCCTTTTCGATGTATTTGCGATATTCGGTAAGGGTGGTCGCGCCAATGCACTGGAGTTCACCGCGGCTCAGGGCTGGTTTAATGATATTGGAGGCGTCCATGGTGCCTTCGGCTGAACCGGCACCGACGATGGTGTGCAACTCATCAATAAACAGAATGATGTTTTTGGAGCGGCGGATTTCATCCATGACCGCTTTGATGCGCTCTTCGAATTGGCCGCGGTATTTGGTACCGGCGACCATCAAGGCGAGGTCGAGGGTAATGACGCGCTTCTCGCGAAGCAATTCCGGC
>Ga0193728_1000296_pt1 | contig 23479 bp, 26 predicted proteins | sample U1c1metaG_FD_143037 | JGI IMG/M metagenome (GOLD analysis project Ga0193728, IMG submission 143037) | Soil microbial communities from a riparian zone of the East river system, Colorado, United States - U1c1 | ecosystem: Environmental > Terrestrial > Soil > Riparian zone | place: USA: East River...
GCGAACTGGCAATTAAGACCAATCTGCGCGGCAGTCACTCCGGTGACAGTTGATGTGCCGACTTGAGCCAAGAACTGCGCGGCAGGATCATTGATGACATAGACCTCAACGTTATTCGCCGCAGCGACATCGCTTCCAGGCCAGTAGTTTGACCACGTAGTGCGCTTCTGCGCGACAGATGGGTATTTACATCCCACGAATACGCCCGCAAGGGCTGTGGTGCCAGGACCTGGGCCTGTGGTGATGCCAGCGATAGTGCCGTCGGCCGCGAGCCGAAACACCGGATCGCCAAAGAAAATATTCGCGGTGTTGTAATTAGTGATACCGACGACTTGCTCGTAGGTCGGCGATGCACCAGTGCCGCTGCGCTGTTGAAACCCGAAAGGCGCGAAGACATTCGCCATGACGGAACACTCCTAATCGGAGGTCGTCATGCTCTACCGGAGAACAGAGAGACCTTTGAAAATCTTATATCGAAACTTGAGCACCGGGCCCAAGATGTGATGGATTAATTACACGCTTCCGCGCGCTTGTCAATCAAACTTCGCCGGAATGACGATAATTTCAATCGGCGGATGGTATTTCGGCTTGAGAATATTCAAGACTTCCTCCACGAGGCGTTCAAGCATTTCGATCTTGCGATCAATACGTTGAATCCTGTGGAGGATTTCCTGCTCTTCATGCGTCTGAAGAGTCACGTTTTTATCGACGAGCTGCGGCGGCCGCGGGGCTCACTGGTGTAACGGTGATCCCGGTGGGAGGGAAAAACGTCGGAACGGTACCAGCTTCGGTAAAGGTCTGAGTGATCGGCGTGCCAAGCGTGGTACCAGCGGTATCCAACGCGGTAGCAACTACCGTACCAGTACCAGCCGCAACGCTCGTTTGGAATGCCCACGGAGTGGGAGTTTCAACACCAGTCAGAAGAACTGCGGTCTGTGCAACACCAGTCGAATCGGTTACTACAACGCTGGTCGAAGCGAAGGCTACGCCCGTAGGCGTAGAGACCGCGGTGGGGCTTACAACTACCGCGACAATGATCGGGATCAGGGGAGTGGACATGGAGAAAATTCCTTCTGTATGAGTTTTGCGAGCCTAGCGCGAATTGTTGACAGACGTAAGACCACGCCTACCGTGAGTTCGTGTAGTCTAAAGATACCCTCCGCCGTCTAAAAAGCAAGTTCTACAAAAAATGTGCCCTAGCATATGTGCGCGCTTATCGCACATGGCGCAGAGGACGAACTGGACTGGCTTTGCATCAATGGCGTTCACTCGGTCGGAATCTTCATCGGCTCGTAGCTCTTTTTTATTTTGACTAATGAGTCACCCTTGTTATTCCGCTCGAAATGACCAGCTTGCGCGCCACTCAATTGCGCTTCCTTTTGCCCTACTTGTTCGCGTGCTTTGCGATTCTCGCGCGCAACGGCCGATGCGGTAATTTCTGCAGGCCGCTCCATCAATCTTTGCCCGTCCCGGTCGATGGTCATGCCCTTGTAGTTATCTGGCATCATCTCAGGATGTCGATACGCTGGCACTGCTTCCCAGCCAGCACGCGCGATTTGAACTTGATAGGACGGATCTTCCTTATTCAGCACCGTATGCATCTTCCATTCGTAGGACCAGCCATCCGGAATGACACGAAGATCAATCGCGAACTTATCCTCGCCTTCAGGGATGTTATCGCCACCCCAATGCTCGCGAAGTTCTTGAGCTCGCTTAGCGGCGCGGGTGCGCGGGTCGTCCTCGCGCGGTTGAGTCTGTGCGGTGGCAGTCATCGCGGCAGGCGCTAGTCCTGACGGCATTGGAGCGTGAGGGCCTGGACGGCGGCGCGGCGCGGCGTCTTCGCCTATCACTGGATCTTCGTTATCGGTACTCATTGCAGACGGCCCTCTCGTTTCAATAATTGCTTGTTTCTCGCATATTCTTCAACCGTCTGCCCTGTCGCTTCCGCCATTTCGACTTCTTGAGGGCTTAAAGTGACGACATTCGCGCGAGGTCCAGCACCATTTCCTGAACGTGAGACAGGAGCTGCGGCTGGCGCGGCTTTGCGGGCGGGTGCGGCAGCATCGCTTAAGACTTCTTCGGGCTTCGGGTCTTTCGTAGGCGGCGCATCGGTACTGCCAATGCGCAAAGTCTTCTCGATCGAGGCGAAGTACTCTGGCGTGTCGGCTGCAAGACCATCATCGATCGCATCTTCATGCGCGCAACATTTGGCGATTCAATTTCGTATCTCGCACATATTCAGGATGCGCCCGGACCCACGCGGCTGATCTTGGCGATAATGTAGCCGTGAATTGCTCCACTGGATCACTTGATTGGCGAGGTGTCGGCTTTGGCGCGCTCTCTAAAGCTTTCTTGCCGCTTTCTAGTTGAATGAGCTTCGCTGAGTTATCCGACATCGACTCTTGAATCTCTGCGGCCTTATCGTAATCCTGAGCGGCGAGCGCCGCGGCGTATTCACCGCGCAAAGATTTGCTTGATGTCTTGATATTCTCGATTGCGGTGGTCACCAAGTGCAATCTGTTGTCATGGCTCTCGGTTCGCGCGGCTACTTCGGCTTGCGACGCCTCATTGGCGCGCCGTTCAGCGTCCGCTCGCGCCGCTTTTTCGTCTTCGAGCTGCTTTTTAAGTTTCTCAAGGCCCTCTTCAGGCTTAAGTACAGTGCGATCCGCTGGCGCATCAACCGGATCGGTCTTAACGATCTCGATTTCTGGATCTTTCGCGGCTTTAGGATCAATTTTTTTCGGTTTTTTGGCCGCTTCGGCGTCGAGTGCGTCAAGATCAATGCGGATTTCGTCGGTTGGGGTTGCCATGACTACCATACCATCCTCGGGTCAGCGACCCGTGCGCGAATCATATCCTCGAAAACCATGCGACATGGCACGTAATCTTCGCGAGCCAGCACATTGGGACGCATATTAACGTCAAGCGCCCATGCATCCGATGGTTTTATCACCACCCAGTCGTGCAACTGAATATCAAGGCCGTAGGTGACGCCCGTGCGTTCATCGGTGCGCACGAAGCGACACGCGGATCCGATCTTAAGTACCAAGTGCGCTTTAGCCTGATACAAATCCTCTTTCAAATTCTGGTGCGGCAGGACAATTCCGCCAGGCGTTTTTTCATCGCGCATGTAAATCGCGACTAGGACTTCGTTATTGGCTATTTCGTAGCCTGATAGGTCGCCTACTTTGTCGAGAATCCGTTTTTTTAGCGGGTCGATATCGACGTGCGGTTTTATGGCGGTCGCGGGCATGATTTACCTTTTACTGATGATGGTGTTGATTTCTTCGCAGTACGCATCCGATACTCGCCGAAGCGCATGGATCTGGCCGACATGGTAGCGATAGGCTGCAAAATCTTGAATTGACGCTAAACCATCCAGCACATCGCGCAATCGCTCGATTTCAGCGGCGATTATTTTTTTAAGTTCGGATTCGAACTGAGTACCGAGCGTCTGCACAAATCAGCCGTAAGCGCGCGCCTTCTCTAGCCGTCCAAGCCCGCCGCCTGCACCTGAGTCGATAGGATACGCCCGACCGCCTGATTTACGTCCCATTGGCGGCGGACCCATCGGAGCCGATGCCCCTGGAGGCGGCATCGGAGGCGGCGCGCCTTGATGCAAACCAACCGGACCACCTGGTGGCATGCCGGGAGGCGGCATCGGCATAGCTGGTTTCGCAGCACCACCGCCTGGCGCGATGATGATGTTGATGTTCGTGCCTTTCTTCGCCCGTCCGCCTTTGGCCCTCGCGATGCGCCCGCCTTCAGGACGCGAACCGCCATAGGAAATGGGACCACCAGCAGCTTTTTTGACAGCACCACCCATGCACTTTGCGCACTTGCATTCCTTTTCATGAACTTTGCCGCCAGCAGCGCGCATGATCGGACGCATGCCGGGACGTGGTGCGGCATTGCCGACGCGCGGCTGCATGCCAGGGTGTGGGCGTCCCATCATCGGACCGCCGGCCATTTTCTTAGCGCGTCCGCCTTTCTTCATGCCGCCGTCGTGCTTGATGCCATCGCGCTCTTGGTTAGCCTCTTTCATGTCGCGGTTCATGTACGAATCCGCGGTCATGGCGGAACCGCCAGATTTCCGCGGTTTACGGCCAGCATGCATTTTTGAGGCTTCGCCGTGCACTTTTCCGCCGCTCTTGTACTTGTTGCGCGAGATTGGGCGCATGCCTGTCTTTACTTCGGCATTCATCGGTTCTGGTGGGGTCCAGGATGATGCGTCCACTTTCTGGTGAGGATCTGTGCTGGTAAGGCGATTGACCTTGGCCTTCGCTTGACTGCGGGCCTTTTCGGACATCTCGCTCATTTTTGATACCTCATTTCGCTGAAACTAGTCCAATTAACAAGGATTTGCAAACTTTTACAGTATAATCCGGGTTCCGGCAGGCGCTAACCACAACGCCTGTCCAGAACCCTAACCATCTAAATGGAACGAGCATTCAAATGGCTGATATCCATCATACACTAGCAAACCATGTCGTAATTACTTCCACAGGTTGTATGGAATGGACTGGCTGGAGAACCGAAGACGGATACGGACGTATCGGGTCTGGCAACAAAAAGAAATACATGCATCGTATTTCATACGAGTTAACTTTCGGATCGATCCCTGATGGGTTATGGGTTTTGCATAGATGCGACAATCCACCATGTTTGAATCCTAATCATTTTTTTCTCGGTACCTTGAAGGATAACTTTCAAGACATGTACAGGAAAGGGCGTCAGCGAGGCCCGCAAGGTGAAAAACACAACAAATGCAAACTCACGGCAGAGCAAGTTTTAAAAATAAGAGATGACGAGCGGCCGTTAGCTGCCATAGAAGCTGAATACGGGATATCTAATGGGACCGCATCAAAGATACGTAATCGGCTTATTTGGAAGCATCTGCCTTAGTTATTTCAAACCATTATCAACATCGTTAATAATTTTTCTCGCTTTCACTCCAACTCCGCTAGTAGATACTTGACCGCCTCCCTCAGTTGTCGGCGCGCGTACCAAGTTCCCAGCAAGGCCTATAGCTGTTTCATGCAATTTAGCTAGCCGATCCTTGTCTCGATTCTGATTTTCAGTCTCGGCTTCTTTTTCGCGCACGGCAACTTCACGTTTCTTGGTCTCTGCATCCATAAGTTTAGCTTGAGCCAAAGCTTTATCGACTTCTGTATCTACTTGCTGCGCAGGTCCCGCAGAGGTTGACTCTGGTTTAGGAGCGAGCGCCCCTGTTTTTATCTTTTCCGCAGTTTCAGCTGCTGCTGCCTGAGCTTCTGTCATTCTCGCCTTCGCCTCTGCTGTCGCGGCATCGGCCTTAGCTTTATCATTCGCCATTTCGTTTTGCATTTGAAGCAACTGAGGTGGGGGCGAAGCCCTTGCTGCTGGAGGTACGAAAAATTGTTCAGGGTTAGACCATCCCATAGCGATCAATGCAGCCGTATCAATTGCGATTGGATCGTAGAGATTTTGAGATGACGCTTGCAACTGCTTCAATCCAGTAATTTTTAGCATCCGCTGTCCCATGCTCGCCGTATTAGGGTCGGCCTGCGGTACGAGTTCGCAATTATTCGCCGCCTGCATGAACTTCGCAACATCCCACACGGTTTTCGATTTGCACTTACGTCCGAACGATTCAGGGTGATCTTTGAACACCTTCACAATCAATTGAAACTCTTCTGCCTGCGCAGAGTGCATGCGCTTATGCACGGAGTTCACGATTTTTACCGCTTGGTCGATCAATGCAAGCGTGGTACCTACAGGGGCTTCGGCGCGACCTTCGCCTACCTGCAACTCTGACGTGCCGCCAACGCGCTGACCAGTCTCCACCATGTTGTTGACTAGATCCATCAACGCCGGCTGCCCTGACGTGTTGTACGGCAGTGGCATCACTGCCTGATTGATCGGCATTCCGTTGGTGTCAATCTGAGCCCCGCCGCCTGGTGGTACGCGAAATATGTTCGTATTCTGGCGCGTGCCAGATTTCGCCATCAAAAATCCAGGGAAATTCGCGTACATGCCATTATCAAGCATCTCGCGCCAAGCGGCTGTCACCGCATTTGTGGTGTTTCCCAAAATATGCAGTAAGCCAATGTCGTAGAATCCCAATCCTGGCACAAACGTGTACTTCACATAGCGCGTCCGTGCGGTGGGTAATTCCTGATCGTCTTCCTCGAAATTTCGCGTGACAGATAGTGCCTTGCGGGATGATTTATCGATCGTCACCACGTATGGTATCTCTAATCCTGACTCTTCGCCGTCGTGCTTATGCTCGAATCCTTTGATATCGAGTTCACAGCAAATCTCGTAAATCTCGCGATCCCGATCATCGGGACGGAAATTATTGACGGTGAGACCTTGTTGGCTTTTCTTCTCTTCCTGCAGCGCATCTTGCGTAGGCTGTGCCGGATCTGGCAAATCAACGTCGCGATATACTTTCAGAATCTGCATGCGCTTAACCAGCGATGGGCGCATGTATGTTCTATGCGTGATGCGCCGCGCATCGGTTAAGTTCACGGCCGCTTGATTGACGATGATGTCTTCGGCATCGACAGATAAGGATACCGGGCGGCTTTTTATCGGGCAGTAGTACACTTTTTTGAACGTCGTACCACCAAAGCCTAGCATCAACAGCATGCGATCCGTGTCCGGATAGTACTCGGTCGCGACAGCCGTTAGATAATGGTTCATGTCGCGCTCGTAGTCGTTCGCGAGCTGATCCTCTTTTAGATCCGCATTGTTATCGTCGTTCCTGATCTTGACAGGTCCGTCCGTGGGGAGTAATTCTGATCTGGCGTTGGCCTGAAAACGTAGCACAGCTTCTAAAAGGAGGGGGTGCCTAACTTTTGACATTCCTTCGACGGGTGCCCCGTCGCTTGCGCCTTGAACATTCGGTAATTCTATCTTTAAGCCTAAGAGTTTTATGCCGAGCGCGCGATCTTCGATCCATTCTTTGCGCGACTCAATATCCTGATCCACCGCGAGCAGCAAATCTTCGGTGATGCGCGTCAGTTCGCCTTCATCGATCTTGTCAATCAGGTTATCGAACCATTGCAGGGGACCGTCATTTGCGGCACCGGTTTTACCCAATGGAGCGCCATCTAGGGATACCGAGATCGATCCATCTCCGTGATTGATGCGGAGGATATTCCCTTTCGTATCCACGTCCGGTACATCTACCGGATCATCGTCTGTCATATCAACGATGACTTTAGCGGGGTCAGGCAGTTCAGGATCGGGTTTACCGACTATCCGAAGGTTGGCGTTTCCTAAACCTGCGACGGCGGCCACTAGAGCGACGACAGTATATGAAGTGGGTGCAGCATGTCTTTCTGGAACAATTCAAGCCCCTTAAAAGCCGCGGAATCATCCGACGTAGCGGCCACGTCATAGACGCGAATTTCACGGCTAGGAGCCTTACCCTTCACGGTCACGCGAAATAGCCACGGTCGCTGGTGGCGCGAGATCAAGTCAACGGTGGCATCGGCCAAAAATAGGGACATTGGCGGATAGTACCTTAAACTGGGTACAAAGCCACATTCTGGTTACCAAGGAAGCGTTTGGACTCTTCAATGTCAGCAAGTCGCTCAGGTCCGCGCTGTAGCAATCCCATATCTCGCAAGGTTCGCAGTCCCATCGACACGCAGTCTACAAGGTCATCATGAGTAGATTTTGGAAACTGCCCGGCCTGCTTGATAATCGCCTGTGCCCATTTCGTATCTGGCGCATGCACTAATCCTTCCGCGAATAAATGCTGCACGGAATACAGTCGCGCCATCTTGTCTTGAGATTTTGGATCGAACAGTTGCACGCTGAAATTTTCGTTCGCATATAGGCGGCGAATTTCTTGTGCCACCGATATCCCGCTTGCTTTGTTCTCGATCATCAATACATCAACTTTTAAATCCTTCGCGCTCTTTGCAACCTTTGATACCAATTCATGTAGTTCCAATCTTGCGACCCAAGAATGCATGCACATGACCGCAGGCGCGCCTTCCACATAGGTGCGATTCGTGTACATAAGATTCCCATCATTGTCCCTAACCGTCGTGGCTTGCGCTTTTTGATCTCCTGAAAATATTCCCCATACGATCATCGCGCTCGGATCATTAACTGTCTTCGTTGTGTATGCGGTATCAAGTGTCATCAGCGTGAAATCCATCGGCGGGAATGTTTCTCTCTCCCATAGCACCCACCAATCGGATTTTATGATTCCACCCCCCTTAGGTTCCGGCCGCTGTTGAATCTGCCCGGCAAAAGTCCAAGGCCCCATCGTGGTTTCAAGTCGCTTTAAAGACGCTTCGCTGAATCTTTCAGGCCATAGCAACTGATTCGGTTCGGTGCGCGGATCTTTCCATCCTATCGTCGTAATGAATGAACGCTCAGGCTCATAGCGGCCCGGCAAAATCAATTGCGTCCAGCCTTCCAATTCGTGCTCTTGAATGTGACCAGTTAAATCATTTTCTCCAAGTCGCTGTTGAATGATGATGTACGCGCCAGTTTCTGGATCATTCAATCGCGATGGCATCGCGGTCGTCCACCAGGTTATGGTTTCCTCGATCGTGGCTTCGGATTGGATTTCATTGGCCGCGTTTGGATCATCGATACAGATGATATTTCCGCCTTCTCCGGTGACGCCGGCGCCGATGCTTGTTATCAATCGCTCGCCGCCTTGATCATTCGTGAAGCGGCTCTTAGTATTCTGATCAAAAACTAATTGGAAGCGATGTCCCCATAATTGCTGATACCAAGGAGACTCTATCAATCGACGGCACTTCACGGAGTCTCGAAGTGAGAGCTTATCTGCGTAGCTCGCAAATAGAAACGGTACGCCAGGCCCGGATGTCGGACTTATCAATGGCTGCGCCCATGTCCATGCAGGGAAGGCAACCGATAGCAAAAGGGACTTCCCGTGCCGCGGAGGAAGGTTGATGATCAGCCGCCGTATCTGCCCGTCGACCACCGCTTGCAAGTGCTCGCAGATGGCGTCCAAGTGCCACCCGTCGATCCACTTGCCGGGGTCCATATAGCGCCAAGCGGCTTTCAAAAATTCGTAAAGAGATTCCTCAAACTCAGCGCGATCCAGGTCGAGCAATTGCAGTTTTGGATCAATTTTCGATAGGTCAAATCCTGGGATCATCCGCTGAGGATAACGTAAGCCCGTGACGTGGGCCAATCGGCCGCCTCACTAAGCAGGGAAAGGCGGCGAACCCTCTCTCAGGATTCGTTACTTCGTGATGTGCTTGACGGCCCACATCACCGCTTCTTCGATCTTCGTCTTGGCAATCGACATCTCGCGGCTTTGGACGCCTTCGCACATGGCGTAGAACTCCAAGCCCTTATCCTTGATCGCTTGCATAAAATCTTTTTCTGCCTGTGTCAGCACGCGGTACTCGTGGCGCATAACGTTATTGACGGTCCGCTCATCACTTGTGGACGGAATTGTTGCTGTCTGCCCCAATGGCCCAGACGCTTGCGCTGCCAGATGGCACTTCGGACACATGCGGTCGTCGGCACCTTTAAAATAGCCACATGTCGGGCAAACGTGTTTGGTACTTTGCTATCGGCTATCATACAGCGGCGGTGGTGCTAAGCGACATCGTTCAATTTCCGTGCAATTCCTGTGTACGCAGCCTTGCGCCATGCGGCGTTCTTGAGTGTTCGCAAACTCACGCCCATTTGATGCGCCATGACTTTCCATGATGGTTTTTGCATGCGCGCACCGTGTACGTACCATTTGTCGATGGCGCGCAGTTTAGGATAGGTGAGCGCATGTGGACGCCCGCTCATTCAATCACCGGATCATCATCGGTCGGTTCCACCGGATCACCTTCACCACCATTTGCAACTCGCGTAATCATCGCTCGCAGCGACTGGCGCTCCTCAAACGTCAATTTACTACTGTCTATGATCGGCGCTGCATTGCGCTTATCTTCCATCTCGATTCTCTTCGATGGCGGTGCCCACTCAGATCCGCCACGCCTATCTAATATCGCCATGCCGACCTTGGATGCGGCAGGGTCAGTATCCGAGGTCGCGATACGCAGCATGTTAGCCGCGACGCTCGATATGACCTCTGCGGCGCCTAAGTCATAGTCATCCGCATAGTGAGACATCATCATCGTCACGCTGATGCCTAGCATCTTGGCCGACAGCGTTTTAGGCAACCCCAATCCGCCGAATCTTTTCACCATGCCAGCGAACACGGGTGATGGATGCTCACCTGCGTTTCGCAGCAGTTCGATACGCGCCTGGTGCTCACGCTCGATAATGTCGAAGCGCTCTTTCATCCACAGGGAAATCATTTCGCGCTTCGAGTCAGGCAGGGACGGCAATTCTGGATCGTCGGTCATTACTCACTCGAAGAAGTCAGTTCCTTCAATTCGGTTTGCTTCTCAATGCAGAGCGACCATATATAGATTACCCAGCCAATGACCCAAATGGTTCCCCAGACAGCCCACACCCATTCGGGCGCGTGGAAGTGATCTAGCATCAAGAACCAAGTCATTGTGCTGGCCACCGGAAGATGCGTTGGCATTTGGTTTCTATTTATAACCTTCTTACTCTTCAAGAGGCTTTCCTTACCTTGCTATATTGATCGTCGATCATGGCTTCGCGGCGGCATCAAAAGCGAATGCATCGGGCAAATAGCATCCCGGTGCAGCAGGCTCCAATCAGGAACCAAATAAATAACGCCCAGTGCATCGTAATCACGACTTCGCTTCTCCGCTGGCATCACGTGCTGAGTTATCGAACTCAGGCCAGGGCTCATCGTTTGCCAGCGCGACAGCGAAATTAGCAACTCTACAAGCGAAGCTGTTGGATAGCGGTCGGCTATCGAACGGGTCGCCGCGAAGATTGGAGGCAATCACCAGCAACCCTAAGCGCATTCGTTCGGCGTTCATTACTTTCCCTATGGATTATTCGCTGCCGCCAGATTTAGACGGACCCATCAGATCATACCCGCCAGCCTTGCCCACACTCCTGGCCCACTTGCCTCGTCTCTCTAGCAATCCTCGAATATAGTCGTTCAACTTCTCGCCACACTCCCACGCCTCAACCTCGAGCGCGGCCTTCAATGCAGGCGTTACAGGGATATGGATCGTCGCGGTGCGACCGTGGATCGCCATATCACTCCGTGCACGACGGATCGGACGGGCAGCTACTCTTGCCCTGGCAACGATGCGGCGCGTAGCAGAACGCCGGACAATTGTCCGACTGCCACAGTACGGGAACTGCCGGATAGGGTAAGCGCTTGCCGTTCGATACCACCTTGCCGGTGATGTTCTCGGCACGAATTATCGCATCGGTGATCTTCTCACCCTCGCAGCAAGCGTGAGTGCCGTCGGTGAAGGAGAGCCAGAAGGGGGTCACTCGGTCACCTGCGTAGACGGAAAACGTATTGGAGGAACTGGGCCGCTCACGGTACCACCGTCCCACGGATTACGAACTCGTGCACTTCGTTTATCACGCGCTCTTCGTACTCTAGATCATTGTCTGGCGGCCAGTAGAAATCGTTCACTCGCTCGAGTATTGCTTGGGCTTGCAGCAGCTTCGCGGTGATGGCCTCGCGCACGCGCCGGCACTCGGCGAGCTCGGCTCGGACTGGCGAGGCTGCGCGCAGCAATTCAAAATCAGCGTCGTTCATGACCAATCCTTAGCCGCACGGCTTCCATGACTCATGGCGTGCCCTCCGGCGGCAACCGAGATGCGACATCGTTCAACCATCGCTCGATCTGTGCCTGCATCGTCGTGTCCTTTTTGGCGCACCATACCTTAATGCGGCCGTGTGTCATTTGCGTCAAGGTCAGGTTCACCCTCTTGCGCTTCTGCGTCACTTGCGTCTGTGTCGTCATTTGCGTCAATCGTATCATCTGCGTCATCTTTGTCAATCACGCTCTCAATTTGGCGCATCAACTTGTCTTTCTCGACTGGGGTGATCGCGCAACTGCGCATCGCCTTGCCTACGTAGTCCTCATGCTCTTTGTCCGATGACCAACCTTTGAAACTCATCGCGCGAGCGCGCATTTTCAACTGATCTTCATTCATCGGCTTAGGTCCTGCGGGCTTTGACGGGATGATCGGACTTGCGTCAACTGGCCATGGCGGATGGTAAGTGTCAATGGTTGGTTGCGGATTCCAAGGTGCCCGAACACTCGGAGCGTATTGAGGCGTCTTTACCGGCGCCGACCCTCGCGCCAAGGCGGCCAGCGTCGCAGCTAGATACTGAGACACCGAGCGGACCTCCTTGCGCGCTTGCGCACGCACCCACTTTTCCGTCGCCTCATCCACGTAAGTTGTTAACTGATTGCGTTTGGTAGCCATAAAGACACATTACCATACAGCTTAGTGCCGCACAATGATGTGATGTACTACCGAGAGTACCTTACTTTAATGTACTACAGAGTAATGTACTTTTTTGGCAATTTTTTTGACATTTTGTAGCTGATCGCGTGGGGCAAAGACCTAGTACATCGGGTCCCGCGATCCTGAATTTAGGGGGTGCCACCCCTCGAAATTGCCTATTGGTGAGCCGGCGGCCGATACGGCAGGACACAAGGCGAGTATGAACTCTGCTCATGTAGCTCACGAACTGTATCGGCCTGCACTTCGCATAATAACCAGTATGTTCAATAGAATGCACAGTCAATAGTACGTATATATATCATTACTATCAATAGTATACTCGCATTATATGATGCTAGATATATCGTTATTATTCGTTGCTAACAGGATATCAACAGTTACAGATCGTTGCTGCTCTGCAATATTTTCATGTTGTGTATAACTATGTTGCTATGCAGTATGAACCGCGAGCAGAACAAGGGAGGCAGAGCGGCAAGCAACCCGGCCAGAATCCTAGTTGATAACTTTCGCTTATCAGTAAGTGACGGCTTACACATTTAAGTAAGACTGTAAGGACTGTAAGCGAGACTGTAAGCTATAACTATCTGATTTATATCTATATATTACAATCTTACAGATAATACAATGATATAGCATGATGTATGAGATAGTTAGAGTTAGAAAAAATAATATTACGTAGAAATGGAATGTTGCGTTTTAGACTGTAAGGACTGTAAGAGACCATTCAGCGCGCAACCGAAAAGTCCGTAAGCGACTGAAATATCAGATGTTTACATTGGGTGAGTCGATCGGAACAGTCCGCAGATAGGACTGTAATGACTGTAAGAGGACTTGGCGGACGCGCCACCAGCCGAAAAGTCTAAGGCCAAATCAAGGCTCGTTAAGGCTTATCCTCAACACTCACGCGAATTGGCTTGACATATTGGCGCACGTTATCGATCGTCTTCGGTATCCATCCGTGCGCCTTTAATATATTGCTGATGCGCAGCTTATTGGATTGATTCAAATCCTTCTTCTCAACGGCAATTGCATCAGTGAGAATTTTCACCGGGTGGACGGGGTGCCCAGCGCGTTCTCGCTGTTGGCAATACATCAACACATCCTCTGTCCAGGGGTCCTCGGAGTTGCGAGCTCGCTGCTCAGCAGAGGTATCATCAACCGGCATCTTGTAAAATGCCTCGCCATCCTTGTATGCGCGCAGCGCTTCGGCAAAGATTTGTTCGCGCTGTCCACGCAGCACCTCGAGGTCGATGCCTTTACAGCGCAAAGGCCAATAACGTCTAATCCCACGCATTTCAGGCAAATAATCGTCTGTCTCGGAGGTCGCTGCAAAAATGCACTTGCGCTTATGGTCTTGATCAAATCGACCATATTTCATCCGATATCGGTCGGTTCGTTTCGTAATAGTTGAAATCACATCGCCGTGATCTCGGCGACTGAACCCGGCCATATCTGGGATCTCGATTAGCCATTTACCCTGAACGCTTTGAATAAATTCATTACTGCCAAATGCCGTGCTAACTGCGGCAAACCACCGATCGCCCAATATCTCCAAAGCCGAGGATTTGCCCTCGCCTTGTGTTCCCTCGAGCACCGGCATGTGGTCGGCTTGAACGCCTGGAACATAGGCCCGTGCAATCATGGATATAATCCAATTGCGCCCAACAGCCATGCTGTATGGTGTTAACACAACACCTAAACAGTCACCGACCCAAGTCGATAGTCGTTCGTGGCTATCCCACTCCAGACTTTCTAGCCATTCTTGTACAGAGTTGCGCTCATTCTCGTGCGCGGCGTGGCCAATGGCGTCCTCCAATAGCTTTAGCGAGAACTTGGGGAGTTGTAATTCTTGCTGAATAAATGTGGTCAGCCGTTTGGTGTCGACATCATTCCATTCGCGCGGAGTGGGGCCATAAACGGTGTGAAAAATGCGTTCTCTAAAATCGTCCCACCAGATTTTCTCTTTATATTTAGGGTGAAATCTAATGATCATGCTGGCGTTGGAAAGCGTCGGATGCGGCACATCCTTGTTGTCTACCGCTAGCCGCAAATCCTTCCATATGACTAGATTCGATCGCGGCGGCTGCCCGTCAGGGTAATCCTCATCGCGCTTACGATTTTTGGCCGGCAGGAACTCAGCATCAATCGGCGCGGCATCATCGGGAGTCGCCGGCTCCGCCGTTGCAGCCCCTGAACCCTCAGTCATGGCAACAACCGAAGGCTCAGACGCCTCCTGAACTGCAGCGGCTGGAGTCGGCTCCTTGGATGCTACCGTAGTGACGATGTGATCACCCGCCCATTTGGCAATTTGCTTGGCGTCCATGCCTTCGGACACCGCATCGGCGATATCCCAGCCTGGCGGCTGCTGCCCGTTGGGCTGTACCACTCGCACGCGCGACGCTATGTTGGCTAGGACACCGGCGAGCTGCGCCCCCGCCCGGCTCCCTGGATCGTCCGCATCAGGCCAAATGATGACATCGCGGCCCTCGAGGCACGTCCAATCTGTATGCTTGACCGCGCTAGAACCACCCGCCCAGGTCATGCAGACGTATTTTTTTAAGGTGTGCGCTGCAATATCGGCGCATTTCTCACCCTCGACAATCAACACTGGCGCTTGCGGATGCTTTGGCAGCAGCTCGGCGTGATACGCGGGCTTGGGCGCCGGATAGGCGTGGCCATCCCATTTGCCGTTGCGCCAAGTCCATTGTGCGAAAGTCTTACCGTTGGCTAAGTCGTAGCGAGTGACCGCGAAGGCCCGTCCGTAGCGATAGCAGGCGCTCGCTACGCCGTTGGTAGGATGCGGTGCAGGATCGGGCGCATCCTCCGGGATCGGCTCAGGGCGCCTCTCAGGGGCTTTGGTGCGGGGTAATTTTGGCGCTTGCCGACCCTCAGTGACGCCGACTAGGGCTGCGACCTGCTTGAGCGCGGCACCGTTGTTGATATGGTTCAATGCAGCGTAGAGCGCGATAAGGTCCCCGCCGCGTTCCGAACCTGCTCCATGCATCCATGCGCCAGTGTTCAGGTTTACGGTCCAGGAATCGCCTATACCGCCGTTAGCCTTGCGCTCCCCCAGCCATTCATGCCCGCGGCGCTGGCCGCCCATCCACTCAGGTAATAGAATCAACGCGGACGCTAAGGCCGCAGCTCCGACATCCTCGAAAGACAGGGCCATGGGCCGCTAAGCGATATCGGGTTGCGGGGTTTTCAGTCGCTCTAAGTGCTGGCGCACCAGAGCCTCGACGGCGGCGGATTTGTTGCCGCCGCACAGTAGCCCGAGGGCACTGTGGATTTCAGGATCAAGGTTGACATTGAGATTAATTCGCTTGCCTTTTGGCAGCCGTGGACGGCGATTTGCATGATCCATAGATGGTGTCCGAAATGAGTGTGCATGTATTGTTGCGGACGTAGAATTTAGACCCGCGACCGACGCACAGTCAATAGATTATGTCGCGCGCCCTGAAATAATTACGCGAGCCTCGTCGACCGATCGTGCAACCCCCGCGCGTCCGCCCGCCATGCGTACAGTTTTTATAAACGCCGCCTGCTCTTCGCTGAGTCTGCCATTCTTAGATTTCGCCTCGATCGCGGTAAATATTCCACCGCTCGACCATCCGGCGATATCCGAGAATCCCGCAACGGCTAATTTTACTGGTCTAGGGTAAGAGAGAACTAAGCGCGTCGGTGACTGCTCAATGATTTTCCCTTGCCAGGCGAGTCCGGAATTTAGTCGGAACAGCCTACAGTCTCCATGACTGAATTCGCCGATGATCGCGGAATAGAGTTCGGATTCGCTCACGCTTGCGCCACGATTCGCGAAATGGTCGGCTGCGATACTCCTAAAAATCTAGCGAGTTCTTTCTGCGTTGCGAGCCTTCGCCGATATACGTGCCAGACGAATTGCCTCAATCGTGCGTCAAGACATTTATGCGACATCGAATAGATCGCCCATTGATCGCTTCGCTTGCCGTAAATTCTCGACTGCCGTCTCCCAGTATGATCGCTTCAATTCGCATCCTATGAACTTCCGTCCATTCTGAAGAGCGACGTAGCCTTCAGAGCCAATGCCGGCGAATGGACTTAAGATCGTATCACCTGGATTGCTCCATAGCTCAATGCCGCGTTGGATCACTTGCATCTGTAAGGGGCAAATGTGGCGCTCGTCTTCGTGTTCTCTAGCGCTACGAAACTGCAAAGTGTCCGACGGATTGATATCCATCCAAACAGGGCTGGCGTAGTTTTGCCAAACTCCCACCGGAAATGACTCTTCGGTATGTGTCACGCGTTCCGTATTTTCTCCTGGCTTGCGCATCGTTACCAAATAATCCGGGATGCCCTGACGCGACATGGCGGAATCTTTTTTGAGTTGTTTATATAACAGTCCGAGCGCTTTCGTGCGTTGCATCGCCGTCACCGGATCTTTCCAAATGCAGACCTCACTATGGAATATCCAGCCTTCTTGCTCGAATAGCCGAATCAAATCGCCGCGAAAATCTCGAATGCCGATATAACCGTGATGCGTTTTGCTGGTCGGCAAGTTCATGCAATGAAAACTCACTAGACGACCAGGCATCGTCACGCGATACAGATCCTTCACCAAATAACCGAAGTGATTCAAAAACTCCTCTTGATACTTGCAATTCCCCATGTCGCGATCACTGGCGCTATACGTATACAAACTCGCGAACGGAGGCGAAAATATCGTGTAATGAATGGAATCAGTCGGTATCTCTTTGACAATATCTACGCAATCACCTAAATGCATCTGCCATCCATCGCTGGATATAATATTTGTCTCATATTCGTTCATGTTTCGCGTAGTCCCTGTGATGTTGGCGCGCATTTGTTCGCGCATGTGGTCAACGATTTGTGCGGCCATCTCGCCGGCTGCGGCGTCTTTGTCTTTGATGTTTTTTAAAACTGCGCCTTCTGTATCCGCAATGATGACATGCGCATTGACTTCGCGTAGTTGACCAAATCTATAACAGCGGCGAATCGCTTGATAGAACTGCTCCCAACTATCCGAGAGTCCGACAAATGCCATATGTGCGCAGAACTGTAGATTTAGACCAAATCCTGACATCGAGCTTTTTGTAACGAGCACTCGTTTTTTACCGTCCAGAAATGCCATAAGAGCAGATTCTTTTTCCTCGACAGACTGATTTCCACGAATCTCTATAGCGTCAGGAATCGCTTTGCGCAGCGCATCTGATTCGCCATTGAGATTGCACCAAACTACCCACGGCTGATCGCTGGAGTTTACAAGCGCCGCGCATTGCGCGACGCGTTCCGTGATCGACTCGCGCCGTGCCGCGATACGCTCCTGCAGGGTCGCGGCTTCTAGCGCGAACAAATAGCCGTCCGTAGGCTTATCAACGCGGATTACATGTTCATGTAGGGATAGTTTTGGCAGCACGAACGCGCCATCTTCATAACCCAAATCAGATGGCTTGCGAATCATCACCGACCACGAAGCCAGCCATTTCCAAAAGTCGCGCTGTGCATGACCTTTGAGCCGCCAAGATTGCGTTTCGCCGCCGTCGTGGACAAAGAACATCGACAGCATCTCGACGCGCGACATACTCCCAACGAATTGCGCGTGGTTGCCGAGTTCCATGTAATCATTTGGCGCTGGCGTCGCCGTGCATGCTAGTCGATATGGCGTCTGCGAGAATGCTTCGATTATCGCTGTGCGCGTTGCGCCATCGTAGGATTTCAAAATAGAAGATTCGTCTAATACAATGCCAGTGAAGTAACTCGGATCGAAGTGCGACAGCATCTCGTAATTGGTGATCGTTATCCCAGTTTCAACCGTCGACTGATTGCGGCAATAACGTACAGGGATGCCGAACTTATCGCCTTCGTGGACTGTCTGCGATGCAACGGCCAGCGGCGCGAGGATTAGTACGTTGCCTGGAATGTGTTTGGCCCATTCCAATTGCATCGGCGTCTTGCCCATGCCGCAATCAGCGAAGATCGCCGCTCGCCCGCGCTTCAGTGCCCATCGCACGATATCTGCTTGGAATGGGAACAAATGCGCAGACAGTTCTGGAATGTCAGTCAGGCCGCATAGTGGCGAGGTGATGGCTTTATCAGCCAGAAAACTGTCGTAATTCATACCTGAGCCACCCCTCTCGGACACGGCGGACAGTCATGGCCTAATGCTGTGCCGTGGCTACATGCACCATTACTTGGAATATGGATATCGTGCGCGGCAATAATGGTGCATTTTTGGCAGAGTGGTTGCGGCTCGGCATGTTTCCATCCCATGTTGCAGCAGCAACCGCCCATATTGACGATGACGCGATGTTGCGCGGCGATTAGCTCAGCGTCGGTCATGATGTGACGAACTCCCGCGTTGTGTAGCCGCACTCGCGACAAGTAATTCCTGGTGAATGCGCCTTGGCGTATTTGCAGCCGCGCATTCCGTGATCGTGAGAATTGTAGGAATCGTATGTGAATAATGGCGAGAACTTCGCCGAAATGCGCCGTTCTGTCTCCATCTTCAATACCTGCTCTGGCGATCGCAGTCGTACGTGGTAGCACATATCGCGCCAGTGCTGAGCGCGGCCATGCTCGCTCGTTGCGTTCACGAACTGATCATAGGCAGCGTCTATTAGGGATTCGCGGTCGGAGTCGGTCATCATGCTTGCTTCCTCTTTGCTAATCGTCCATTCCATACATGCTGTGCCCAGCCTGATTTGTAGCCTTTGATTCGTTCGATATCTCGTAATTGCTGCAGTGTTGACTGTCCTTGCGCTTGTCGCTCCCGCTTCTTCGCAATCTGCTCAGGCGTAAATTCCACCAGCTCGCCGTCTTTTTCTTCGATCTCTTGTCTAGGCTTTACCTCGAATATATGGCCACATTCTACGCACGTTGCGGCGCGCGCTGGCGATGCTGCGAAGCATTTAGGGCAGACGCGGATACCGGGAGGGGGTTTTTTCTTGCGCTTATCGGCGTCGCCTTCAAGGGTCCATTCTCGAGGATCGCTTGGCAATCCAAACTTCATCGTAGAGTTCACGTGATCCATAATCAGCGCATGGCTTTTTCCTGGCGCCGGTCGCAATATTCTCCCTATCTGTTGGCGCCATAATCCTTCGCTCGCCGTCGGGCGCAATAGAATTCCCGCGTGTACATTTTCGATATCTAGGCCCTCGCTGAACAAATCGCACGAAGCCATGACTTTTATCTTATTATCCCTAAAATCCTTGACCGCCATGCGCCGTAATTCTTTATCAGTGCCGCCATCAAGTGCAAGCGCAGAAATGTCGGCTTTGCGAAACTGTTCAGCAACATTATGGGCATGGGCTACCGACGTACAGAAGACAAGCGCCTGCAGTCCATCGGCAAGTTTTCGATAGTGCGAAAGCGCATCTCCCGTAATGGATGGCGTATTCATCAAAGCTTCGGATTCTTCGTGCTTAAAGTCGCCGGCACGTATATGTAGGCCAGATGTATCGGCAGTAGGCGGCGCGAATATGCGAGCTGGCGCGAGATATCCCATTGCCGTCAACTCTGAAATGGTAGGGCCGACAATGAGTTTGTCGAAGTGTGAAGCGAGGCCGTGGCCGTCCAAACGTATCGGCGTCGCCGTAAATCCGCATATTTTAGCGGTCGGGTACGCTCTAATGATTTTCGACCACTGCGAACCAACGCTGACATGATGGCACTCATCGATCACAATCAACGTGGGGGCCGCATAATCGCCAAGGCGGCGCACTAATGTTTGCACACTGGCCACTGCCACATGGTGATTGCTCGCGCGCCATCGACCAGCGCTGCGGTTATAGCCTGCTGCGATGATATCTGGCGTCACGTCGAACTGACGCAAACGCTCCACGATCTGATCCACTAGTTCGACACGATGGCAGAGAATAAGCACTCGCTTGCCGCGTTTCTCGGATGATTCTGCAATAGCCGCGAAGACCGTTGTTTTTCCTGAACCTGTGGGACTGACGTATAACGGCGCTTTGAATCCGCTAGCGAACGCTTCACGGATTTGCGCGATACCGGTGGATTGATATTGGCGTAACGTAATCACTTAATTGAAGTCTCGCACAAATCGTTTGACAAAGTAAAGCCGCTATTCTATAACGGCTTCTCTCAAATAACTCAGGTAGGAGCAACAAATGAATGCAGAAGTAGAATCAATCAGCGATCCCATCGAACTTGACTTGGCTGAAAAGGCCATCGCGCTTGCCAAGATACGACAACGATGGAGTGCTATCAAAGATTTCTATAGACCCATCGTCAATGCTTTTCATCGTCTCGGTCTCGAGCCGACTTTGAGCACCGATGTTGATCTGTCGTTCTCTGGCGATGCGGCAAAACTTGCTGCCGTCGTTCGCATTCTTCGCACCAGCGGATTCACGACTTCATCTGAACGTCCGAAGGCTGGTGAGACTACATGGTATGCAAGATACGTGCATCCTGAGTGTCCGACGAACGTATGGCTGTATTTCACGTCCTCGGTATGCAAGCGAGTGAAAATCGGCACGAAAATGGTTGAGCAGGATGTATACGAGACTCAGTGCGACGATATATCTACCAGTGTGCAGACAGTGGAATCCGTCAGATACGATGGCATTGATACCGCAACGCCTGAACTTGAGATGCCATTTTGAACGCCCATCTGCTCCCCTTAACCGCCGCGCAGTACCATGCGGACCCGGCCATACGTCCGAGCCTGTCCAATTCGATCGCTAAAATTTTGATCGATCAATCGCCGGCCCATGCGTGGTTGGCGCATCCGCGCTTGAATCCTAATTATCAGCCTGAGAGCGATAGCAAGTTCGATCTAGGCTCTGCCGCGCATGTCATGCTGCTCGAGCGGCGCGATGATTGTATCGTGCGCGTACAGGCCGATGACTGGCGCACGAAGGCGGCGCGCGAGGCTCGTGACGCGGCACAGGCCAATGGTCAATATGCGGTGCTGGAGCGTCAATACGCCGATATTGAGATGATGGTCAAGGCGGCGCGCGACTTCATAGACGATACGGAATTGAAGGGCATCTTTGAGACTGGCGAAGCGGAGCAGACTTTGCTCTGGCAGGAGGGCAACGCGCATTGCCGCATTAGACCTGATCTGTTGTCCGCCGACCGCCGTATCATATTGGACTACAAGACCACGCCGTCCGCACATCCGGAAGCGTTCATCATGCAGATCGGCCGCATGGCCTATGACCTGCAGGCTGAGTTCTACACGCGCGGGGTAGCGTACTTAACTGACGTTGAACCGCAGTTCGTTTTTCTGTGCCAAGAGTCAAAGCCGCCGTATGCGTGCTCACTGGTAGCATTATCAGGCGCGTACCGAGAGGTAGGAAAGGCAAAGGTCAATCAGGCCATTAAATTGTGGTCCGAGTGTATGACCACGAACGCCTGGTATGGATACTCGAACAAAATTCACTGGGGAGAGCCAAAACCATGGGATTTGGTCAAAGCAGAGGCCGCGATGGCGGCGGTGGAGGAAGAGGCGTGAAACTTTGCAGCGTTGAAGGCTGTGAAGAAATCGCCATCTGCAAAGGATGGTGCGACGGACATTATTCTAGATGGAAGAAATCCGGTAACGTTAACGCGTCCGTTCCATTGCGACAACATCGCGAAAAAGGAACCGGTACTATCCATGATGGATATCTGAGGCTCAGTATCGATGGCAAGTTAGTTCGTGAACACGTCATGTTGGCAGAAAAGGCTCTCGGTAAGGCACTTCCACCAGGAGCACAAGTTCACCACGTCGATGAGAACAAGCAAAACAATTCTCCAGGAAATCTTGTTCTTTGTCCCGATGACGCATATCACAAATTGTTGCACTTAAGGCAACGTGCCATTGATGAATGTGGAAACGCAGAGTTTCGCAAATGTCAATTTTGCGGAAGATGGAGCGATCCGTCGACCATGAAATACAATAGCCGAATGTTTCATCACGCCGAATGCCGCAGGGCAGATAATGCGAGACGAAGCGCGGCAAGGAAGGAATCGTAATGAGTTTCGTTATAAAAAAAGCTATTCGTGAACAAACTGGATTGATCATAGGTCTGGCTGGAGGAACGGGATCTGGAAAGACTTTTTCTGCGATGCGCCTTGCTTCCGGCATTGCCGGCGATCGACCTTTTGTTGTTTTAGATACCGAAGCAGGTCGAAGTCGACACTATGCCGATCAATTTAATTTTGATATTGGCGATCTTTCTCCACCGTTCTCTCCAGATTCTTATTCCGAAGCGATTAAGGCAGCCGATATCGCTGGATATCCAGTCATAGTCGTAGACTCCATGAGCCATGAGTGGAGCGGTGAAGGGGGAGTGCTGGAAATGCACGACGCCGAAGTGGATAGAATGGCTGGAACCGACTGGAAGAAACGCGAAGCTGTGAACATCGCTGGTTGGATCAAACCAAAAATGCAGCACAAAAAAATGGTACAGAGATTACTTCAAGTACGTGCTCACTTGATTCTTTGCTTCCGTGCCGAAGAGAAAATAGAAATGGTGCGTGAAGAAGGAAAGATGAAAATCGTTCCGAAGGTATCCATGACCGGTATAAACGGCTGGATGCCAGTGTGCGAAAAGAATCTTCCATTCGAACTGACCGCATCATTTCTGTTGACCGCCGATGCGCCTGGCATGCCGAAGCCAATCAAGCTGCAGGAGCAGCACAAGGTTATGTTTCCGCTCGATAAGCCAGTGGACGAAGATTCAGGCCGCAAGGTCGCCGCATGGGCATCGGGCGGCGCGGTCGCGACGACGATCACTCCCGCCGACTTCGACGCAATGACTCGCACCATGGACGTTAAAACGATGCCCGAACTAGAGCGCGCGTTCGGTACGGCGTACACTCGCGCAAAGCGGCTTAAGGATGATGCGACGATGAAGCGGCTTAAGGCTTATTACGATGCGACGAAAGAGTCGCTAAACGAAGTGACGATTTAACAGGAGATTTAAATGAGAATTATCCGTCAAGGTGATGTCGCCTTAGTGCGCGTCAAATCCATTCCAGCCGATGCTGTCGAGCAGAAGATCGAAGGACGTATCGTGCTGCAACATGGTGAAGTAACCGGACACGCTCACGCTTTCTACGATGACACGTATAACATTAAGTTATACGTAGCTCATGGTGGCGCTCGATA
>Ga0193728_1000297_pt1 | contig 23474 bp, 24 predicted proteins | sample U1c1metaG_FD_143037 | JGI IMG/M metagenome (GOLD analysis project Ga0193728, IMG submission 143037) | Soil microbial communities from a riparian zone of the East river system, Colorado, United States - U1c1 | ecosystem: Environmental > Terrestrial > Soil > Riparian zone | place: USA: East River...
GGCCATCCGGCTCTGAGCCGCCGGCACCCCGGGACGCCCACCATGAGCATCATGCGCACCGCCGGCATCATCTGTGCCGCCCGGCCATGGCCGGGGACAGAGTCCCTCATGATCGTGGGAAGATCACTCACCGCCGGTGGTGAGCGATCTTCCCACGATCATGGCCAGCTCAGGGCCGGCGGACGGCGGGAACCTGCAGGCCCGAGCCACGGCCTGGCGCTATTCGCGACTCGGAGGGGCCGGAGCCCCCAGGAGCTCACGGAGCAGCGGGCTGGCGGAGGTGTCATAGCCCAGCGGCGCGACCAGCAGCGGGATCTGGCGCAGATCGTCGACTGTGCACTCCAGCAGCCCCGCCTTGGCGCACAGCACCCGCATATTGACAGCAGCGCCCTGCCCGGCCTCGCCGGGCTCGCCGGAGCCGGGAACCCCGGCCGCTGCTGCTGCGGCTCGCAATCCGGCCGGGATCTCCTCGCCGCGTGCGGCTTCGTCGAGTCCCCCTCCCCCGTCCGTGTAGTGGCACAGCAGCTCGCCGCCGGCGGCGTAGGCCAGGTCGGTAGCGGCGTTGATGGTGCGGGTGCTGGTCACGCACTCCCGCCCATCAGCTGACAGCACTGCCGCCGGATGCGCCCCATGCCGAGCCCTGAGGGGGGTGATGCCGCCATCGTCGTAGATGAACGTCCAGGCGCCGATCCGGCCGGCCAGCAGCACGGCACCGGTTGCATCCTGTGTGCCGAACGCTGCCCGCGGCAGCGACGTGGACTTGTCAGGCCGCTCGGCGGGCAGTTCGCAGGGCCTGATCTGCTCCGGCGGCACGCCCAGCAGCCGCAGCGCGTTCTCCGGGCCCAGGTCGCGGACCGCGAGCACCGTGTGGTTCGGCTCCTCGCATTGCAGGCCAGCGATCCAGGCCGGGTATCCGTTATCGTCAGATGTTCCGGCAGCGGGTTCAGGCAGCGGCATCACGGTCCTCCATCCGGCCATTGATCACACGGTCTCTACGGATTACGCAGCAGGCCGCCTTCGAATATCCGGCCTCAGTTCAAGAGTTCAAGGCCGCTGCGCTCAGGGCAGCCCGGTGAATGAGCGCTGCCAGCCAGCGCGACCTGGCCATCGCGCCGCCGGGTGAAGCCGGCCGTATCCCGCGGCCGTAACCCTGGCATGGGACCGGGCAGCGGGCGAGCCAGCGCTGAGCATGTGGGTCGCGTCCTGAGCCTGATCGGCGGGCGGGACCTGGCTGGCTTGCAGGCGGAGCTGGCGCCGCTGACCGACGGCCAGCGCCGGGAGGCCGCGGCGGCGGTGGATGCCTGGTCCCGGAAGCTGCGGGCCGAGCAGGCGCCGCTCCAGGGCGGCCGCAGCTGGGGTGAGATTACCTGGCCACTCGCGTGCGCGGCCGTTGTCGGCACCTTTCCCGCGCCGGCGGCCGCCGCCACCGCGCTGCTGCGGGTGGACCGGCAATGCCGAGCCTTCTTCGTGCCGGCCGGCCTGATGGTCGCGATGGCGCACGAGCGCGGCCTGACCTGGCTGCCGGACCTGGCCGGGCGGCTTGCCGCCAGGCTCGGCGGGTCCCCCCACACATGGGTGGGCCTGGATCAGATCCTGCGCGCCTGCCACGCGCCCGCCCCGGCCGGCGACGCGTTTCTGATCGGCTGGCTGAGCACTGCCGCCCGGGCGGGGAACCAGTGGCTGCTGCCACCCGGCCCGACGCCAGCCCAGCAGGCCGACTGGCTGCAGGCCAGTCCCTACCTGCGGGACCTGCTGCCGCGGGTGTTCGACGCCGACGGGGCATGGCGCGAACTGGAGTCCCCCCACGAGAGCTGGCGCGGGCTGATCGAGCTATCGCGGCGGGAACCGGAATACCGCCCGCTGCTGCTGGATGGGTGCCTGCGCCGGATCCTGCTCGGCGGCACGGCGCCCGCCCTGCACCCCTTCGCGATGCTGTGGTCAGAACTGGCACCAGGCGACGACGAGGTCGCGGCACGTATCGCGGCTTACACGGCGGTGGCCGCAGCAGCCGCGCCCAGGCTGGCGACCCGCGCGCTCCAGGCGCTGCACGCGCTGGCGGGCCAGGGCCGGCTCGGCCTGGATGACCTGCTGGACCTGTCCGCGGTGGTGCTGGCGCGCCGGGAGAAGACGCTCGTGAATGCCCAGCTGCGGGTGCTCGGCCGGGTGGCTGACCGTCACACCGATCGCCTCGCCGACATCCTGGCGGTCGTGGAGCCGGCCACCCAGCACGGCGACCCGGCTGTGCGTACCGCCGCTGCCAGCATGCTGCGCAAGCACGCCACCAGCGTGCCTGACGGCATCGGCAGCAAGCTGACCGCGGTTGCAGACAGCACCGGCGCGAGCGTGCGCGCGGAGGCCGCCGAGGAGCGCGCCGCCTCCCGGATCAGGTTCGCCCCCCGCTGCCCGGGATCCCCGGTCCTGCCGGAACCACCCCGGCTAGCAGAGCCCCGGCCGCTGCCACGGGCGCCCCTTGACACGGCCGGCCTGCTGGACGAGCGGCTCCGCCAGCTGGATCCGCTGGGCTGGGGCAGCCGGGGCGACCCGTGGGAGATCGCCGTGGAGGAGGTGCTCGATGGGCTGGTGCGCCTGCGCACCAGCGCCGCGGACCTGGAACGGCTGCTGCCAAAGCTCGACCGCTTCGCCGGTATCGGCACTCTTTTTACCGAACGGGACCGGCCGGGGCTGCTGTCGCTGGCAGGTGAGCTGGCCGGCGGGCGGTGCGGAGACCCGGCGCTACTGGCGCGTTACGGCGTGACCCGGCTGCGGATCACCGAGCTGATGGCGCGCCTGGACACGAGCCCGGTGCCCTGGCTGGTCGCCGTGCCCACCGACACCAGCGGCGTGATCGCCCCCGCGGTCTTTCTGGAACGGCTGGCCGCCGCCGAGACCGGGGGCTGGGAACCCTGGCCGCTCGACCTCGACCAGGCCTTGCTGCGCACCACCCGCAGCGTGCCGCCCGAGCTGGCCGCCCGCGCCGGCGCGCTGACCAGCCCGGCGGGCCGGCGCCTGGCCCGCTGGTGGTCACCGGCCCGCGTCGGCGTGACGGCCTGGGATGGCCTGATCGGCGTGCTGCTGTCCCGTGCCAGCGACCCTGACCAGGTGGCCGCGCCGCGGCGAAGCCTCGCTCCGGCGCCGCACTGGCTGGCGGCGCTGCCTCATCATCATGAGGCCGCTGCCGAGTGGCTGGTTCCGCTGCTGACCGGTGATGAAGACTGGGCGGAGCGGTGGCTGATGAGCGAGAACGACGACGTGCGGCTGCTGCTCGGAGGCGGTGTCCTGGGCCCGGGTCTGCACGCGGTGCTGGCGCTGCGGCTCGGCGCGCTCAGCGAGCTGCGCCGGGAGACCGCAGCGGGCATACTGGCCGGGCTTCTCGCCCGGCCGGGCGCCAACGGCGCGGCCCTGGGCGGGGATATCGGGGCCGCGTTCGCCGCCGGGCGGGCGTCGCTGGAGCGCGCGCTGCCCGGACTGGCCAGGGTCGCCGCAGCGCAGCCGGAACGGATGTGGCCGGTGGTCGCTGCGGTGCTGCCAGCCGTGATGGCCTCCCGCCACACCCGGGCTTTCCGGCTGCTGGAGATCGCCAGCGACCTGGCCGCCCACCTTGGGCGGGCAGACGCCGTCCCCGGGCTGGCGGAGGCGGCCGGCGGATGCAGCACCCACCCGCTGTTCTTCGCCGGCTTTGCCACCGACCCGCTGGCGGCCTGCCGCGGCATCCTCGCACTGGCCGAGGTCGCGAGCTCGGACTTCGCGTTCCGCAGGCCCCCCTCAGGTATCGACCCGGTGGTCACCGCGGGCGAGGGATTGCTGCGGCTGGAATCGGTCTCCCGCTGCGCCGGCGTGTACGCCCGCCTCGACCTGCTGCCCGCCGGCCTAAACGGCGAGATCCACCAGCACGGCACCACCAACGTCGAGACCGGGACCCAGCTGCGGCTGGCCCTGGCGCAGGTCCGGCGCCGCGACCCGCTCCGGCTCGCCATCGGCGCAGACGCCGTCACCGTCTCGACCCTCACCGGCTCGGTCATCGAACGCAAAGTGCCGCTGCCGCCGCGGTGGCTGCGTGCCTTCACCGAAGCCCAGGTCATCACCGCGACGTTCGATCTGCGCGCGGAACTGGCATCCAGCGAGGCGATGAGATTCCTGCAGAGCCTGCCCCGCGGCCGGCGGCGCGATGTCGCCTGGGCGGTCCCGGACCGCCGCTCGCTGCGGCTGGCCGCTGAGCCGGTTCCCGGCGCGGTCTGCCTGCCTGGCCCCAGCCGCCTGCGGGCACTGACGGCATCCTGGCGGCCCGGGACCGTGCTCCAGGCCTACGGCCCGGCGGTGACCGCAGCCAGCCCGCCGGCCGCGAGCACCTGGGTGCTGGCCACCCCGTCCGCCCGCCTGTCCCTCACCCTTTCCCCCGGTGTCGACCGCGGCCTGTCGGGCGAGGGAGCCGCGCTCAGCTCGCTGGCCAGCCCGACCGCGATGGACGACGCCGACCTAGTAGCCGCCCTCCTGGCCTGGGAACCGGTCCCCGACGTCAGTGCGCTGGCCGCGGCCAGCGGGCTGACACCGGCCCGGGTGCGCGCCGGGCTCACCGTCCTGGCCACCTGCGGTCAGATCGGCTACGACGTCGCCGAGGCCGCCTACTTCCACCGCTCGCTGCCCTTCGACACCACGGAGGCAGAGCGGGCCAACCCCCGTCTCGCCGCCGCCAAAGGGCTCGTCGCCCAGGGCGCCGTCCGCCTGCTCGGCGAGGGTGCGGCCGTCACCAGCGGCGCCCAGGTCTACCAGTTGCGCCCAGAGGGAGCCCGGCTGCGCTGCACTTGCCAGTGGTGGACAGACCACGGCGGGCAGCGGGGACCCTGCAAGCACGAACTCGCCGTCCGCATCCGGCAGCACCCCGGCGAACCGGTCCCAGCCGCCCGGCCCAGCACCCGGCAAAGCCGCTCCCCAGCTCATGATCGTCCGTAGTGGCCGGTCCGGGCGGCGGGCGGCGGCGATGCTGGCGCGGCCGCCCGCCATACCGCCGAACTCATCGCGAGCCGCCGTGAGCGCAGCAGGCTGCCGCGTGGTTACCCAGGACTGCTGCCGAGTTAATGAGCGCGCCGGGGAGCCTGGGCCGGGGTCGGCCCCCGGCCCGGAGCGGCGCCGGCGTGACCGGCCCACGGTCACGGCGATGGCCAGGCCCAGGATGACCGCGGTCGCCCCGGCGGACAGCGCGAAGCCGGCAATGAACGATGGCGGCGTGTAGCTCCAGGTGACGATTCCCCGGCCCGCCGGGAGGTCGACGGACTGGACGAGGCCGGCGCGGCGGACGGGCACGGTGACCGTCCCTCCGCCGCGGGGATGCCAGGTGGCAGTCCAGCCCGCGGCGGCGGCTACGGACCGGATGACGCGAACGCCGCGGGGCGAGGCCACGGCGGCGGCCGCGGGGTTGGCCGCCGAGCCGGCCACCCGCCGGACCGACGCGCCGGGCGCCGGGTGGCCGGGAATGGGCTCCAGGCGCAGCGGGCCTGCGGCAAAGCGGTTGGCGAAGACGGCGAAGGAGCCGTCGCGGCCCGCGTAGCCCCACCGCGGGGGCGCGAGGGAGTCCTGGAGCTGGCCGTCTGCGACCAGCACGCGTCCGGCCGGCTCGGTGACGGAGACCGGGCCGAGATGGCTGGGCCGGGCGCCCGCCGCGGCGATCACGGCCACGCTCGTCACCGGACGGGGCGGCCTGATGGTGAGCAGCGAGGCGCTCGGCGCCGTTGCGGGGAACCAGCGCGTCCCGCCGCCCGGAGTTATGAGCCCGAGCCGGAGTCCGGCGGCGGCGTCCTGGCGAGCATCCGCGTCGGGCACCTCGAGCCGGGATACGCGCAGCGGCGTGCCGAGGTACCAGGTGGCCTGGTGATCGGCGGCCACATCGCGCTGGCCGGCTCCCGGCGGGCCGGGAGCCGGCCCGGCTGGCCTATCGGCCGGCCCGGATCCCCCGGCGGCCGGCGCGGATCCCCCAGGGGTAATCAGGTAGGCAGGCACGGTGAGCAGGACCGAGGTGTTGAGCTGGTCGAGGGTCCCGTTGCCCACCGCCCCGGGATCGAGCACGTCCTGGCCCTCGCCGGTGGCCTGGTGCGATCCGGTCGCCGCCGCGTAGCGGCCGTCGACCAGCGACGTGTAGCCCTGGACCGACGGCGTGCCGCTGAGGACATTGAGATCGGGCGCGCCGAGCAGGGTCAGCTGTCGGGCGGCGACCTGGTCGGGATCGTAGACGGCGAAGCGCCCGGGGTACCCGAGGGCCGCGATCGGGCGGACGGCGGATGCTGCCGGGACGGACAGACCGGACGGCTTCGCGGCAGCGGCCGTCGTAGCCGCGCTGGCGCTGCTGTCCAGGCCGGGCAGGACCGCGACCACGGCGAGGAGCGTGAAGACGATCAGGTCAGCGGCGACGAACCCGCCGAGCCAGCGCGAGCGCAGCTTCGGCCGGAGGCGCCGCCCGAAGATCACGAAGGCGATGGCACCCGCGCCGGTCAGCGCGTACGGGGCCAGCCACGGCTTGAGGCGGCCCCCGGCGCTGGCGGCACCGGGGCTCACCCCGAGCCAATTGAGCAGGCCGGCGCCCCAGGCCAGGCCGAGCACGACAACGCCGATCATGGCCAGCGGGGCCAGGACGCCCAGCAGCACCTCCCGGTCCAGCCAGCGGCGGGCGCTCGCCCGGAGGAACCGCTGGCTCCGCTCGCTGAGCGGGTGGTCGGCCCAGTAGGCGAGCAGGACCGCGAGGGCCAGGTCCGTCACGAGGATGTTGCGGCTCTGGAGCCGCTGGTCACCGAAGAAGGGCAGGTGGAACAGCAGGTGGCCCACGGGTGTGTTGCCGCCGAGCGCGAGCACGACCCCGACGAGCGCCAGGACGTGCCAGACGACCCACTCGGGGGGCCGTGGCCGCAGCCGGACGCGGCCGAGGAGGACGATCGCAGCGACCAGCGGGAGGATCCCGACGTAGCCGGTCACCTCGGTCAGGTTGTAGTGCGAGAAGAAGGCCGGCTGGCCGAGCGAGCCGGAGCCGCCCATGAGATCGGGCACCAGCATGAGCAGCAGCCACTTGGCGGGCAGCGACCCCGAGTTGAACAAGTACATCGAGGCGGCCCCGCGCTGGGAGGCACCGACCGCGGCCAGGCCGGGCAGCCACTGGACGGCGCCGAGAGCGACGCCGAGCAGCGCGGCGGCCGCCACCGAGAGGCCCGCCGGTGCGCAGCGGCGCCCGAGCCGCGCAATCCGCCACGCCGCATAGATGAAAACGATCACGCCGGCGTCGGCGATGGCCCGCGGCTCGCCCGCGAGGATCGTGAGGCCGATCGCCCCGGCCAGGACCGCGATCCAGCCCAGCCGGGACGCGCGGCTCCGGGCCTGCGAGAGCCGCAGGACGCCCAGCAGCTGCACCGGCACCCAGCTCATCCCGGCTACCAGCCCGAAGTGGGACACCTGGGCCGACATGGCCCCGGCGAAGGCGAACGAGAGCGCCCCGAGAGTGGCCGGCCCGGTCGCCAGGCGGAGGGCACGCAGGAAGAAGAACATGCCGACCCCGGCGATAGCCCAGGTGATGATCATGTTGAGCGTCCACGCCGCAGTGGCGGGGAGGACGGCGAACAGGGCCGTGAGCGGGTACGCGGCGCCGGCGTTCCAGCCGCCGAGCAAGGGCGCGCCGCTCCAGAGGTACGGGTTGTACAGCGGCAGCTGGCCGCTCCCGAGCTGGCGGCCGGCCAGCACGCGCAGCGGGTAGTTCTGGGTCAGGTCATCACCGGGCAGGACAGCGTGGCCGAGCAGCGCGGGGACGCCGAAGACCAGGACTGGCAGCGCGACGAGCAGGATGACGGCCAGGACATCGCCCGGCCAGCGCTGGGATGCCCGCGTGCCGAGGCCCTGGAAGGTCCTCGCGACCGGTGTCGCTGACAGCTCAAGTCCCACTGTGGAAACTCTCGCAACACAGGCTGGAACCATCCTGAAAGGATCATGACCGGCCCGTCAAAACCGCAGCTCACCCCACGTTGAGCCGCTCGACGGACTGTCCGGTGATGTTAGCGATGATCTCGAAGTCCTGGTCGAGGTGAAGAACGGTGAGCGCAGCGAGTTCCGCCGTCGCGGCGATGATCAGGTCGGGGAGCGATGGCGCGCGATGCTGGCCCCGGTCGGCGAGCAGCGCGAGAACCTCGACCGCCCGATCCTCAATGGCCGGAGTCAGGTACTCGACGGGCATGGAGGTCAGCGGCGGCCGCCGCAGCCCGGCCCGCAGTTCCGGTCCTGACCGCGCGGAGTAGCCGACTTCCAGCCGGGTGACGGTCGCGATGCGCACCAGGCCGCGCTCAATGCGGTCGGCCCACTGTGCGGCGTCTGGACTGACGCCCAGCCGAACGAGCGCGGACTTGTCGATCAGCCAACTGGTCACTCCCAGGCCCGGGACATGACATCCGGATCGGCCAGGTCACCGAAGACCTCGCCAAACCGGGCCAGGTCCTGGACGCTGACTGCCGAGCCAGGCACCGCTGCATCCTGGGCCAGACGGCGTCGCACGTACTCGCTGCGCGAGAGTCCTAGCCGGCCGGCATGCGCGTCTACGGCTGCGATGACATCATCAGGCACATCGCGAATCAGCACGTCCGTCATGCTCACCTCCATTGATATCCCATGATAGCGCGCGCTCCCCGGCAAGGGTGGACGGTCGTATCGGTGCCAGGGCGTTCGCCACCCCTACGCTGATGCGCGCCGCGCGGGGCGCGTACGCGCGGTCCATCCGGGTTCAGCTCCAGGCCATCGGGGTCGATGACCTGCCCAGAAACGGCGCGTTCATCCTGACGGGAATTGACGCCGCGGACGGTCCGCGGCCGGACCTGACCGCCGCTCTCGGCGTCACCAAGCAGGCCGTGAGCCAGGTGACGGAGACCCTGGTGAGCCGGGGCTACCTGGAGCGGAGCCCCGATCCTGAGGACCGCCGGCGGGTTGCCCTCGAGCTGACCGAGCGCGGGCGGCTGGTCGTCGAGGCCGTGGCGCGCGGCGTGGCGGCGGTGGATCTCCAGCTGCGCGAGCGGGTGCCGGCCGAGCAGGTCGGCGCCATGCGGGCCGCGCTCCGGGCCCTGGGCGAGACCAAGGCCGCCAGCGAGACGGCCGGCCCCGGGCGGCGGCCGGACCGGCGGCAGCTCCGCAGCTTCAGCCCGATCTTCCCGGTCCGGGACGTGGCGGCCGCCCTGGCCCACTACTCGGCGCTCGGGTTCACGACGCACGCCTACACCGGCGGCGGCGAGTACGGGTTCGCCAACCGCGACGGCACCGGCCTGCACCTGGCGGCTGACGCCGGGCACGATCCCGGGCGCGGCTCAGCGGCGTACCTCTACGTGCGGGACGCGGACGCGCTGCATGCGCAGTGGAGCCGGCCCGGCATCGGCGGACACACCCATCCGGTCGGCCCGACGCCCTACGGGCTCCGCGAGGGCTCGCACGTCGACCCGGACGGGAACCTGATCCGCTTCGGCTCGCCCATGCAGGAGTGAGGCCGCCCCGTCGCCGGGGGCGGCACCGCCGGCGGTAGATTCGGCGGTAGCCGTCACGGAAGCGAGGCCCCATGCAGATCGGTGTCGTGTTCCCCCAGACTGAGATCGGCGGGGATGTCGGGGCGGTGCGGGCCTACGGCCAGCGCGCCGAGCAGCTGGGCTTTCAGCATCTGCTGGCCTATGACCACCTCCTGGGCGCGGATCCGGCCGTTCACGAGGGCTGGAACGGCCCGTACGACGTCGAGACCACGTTCCACGAGCCGCTGGTCCTGTTCGGCTATCTTGCCGCGGTCACCCGGCTGGAGCTGGTCACCGGCATCATCATCCTGCCGCAGCGCCAGACCGTGCTGGTCGCCAAGCAGGCCGCCGAGGTTGACCTGCTCGCCGAGGGCCGGTTCCGGCTGGGCATCGGGCTGGGCTGGAACCGCGTCGAGTACGAGGCGCTCGGCAAGGACTTCGCCAGCCGCGGGCGCCGGGCCGACGAGCAGGTCGAGCTGCTCAGGCGCTTGTGGACGGAGCGGAGCGTCACCTTCGACGGCGCCGGCGAGAAGGTCACCGGAGCCGGGCTGGCCCCGCTGCCGGTGCAGCGGCCGATCCCAGTCTGGTTCGGTGCCCAGTCGCCCGCGGCCTACCGGCGGGCGGGGCGCCTCGGGGACGGCTGGTTCCCCCTGGTGCGGCCGGGACCGGACCTGGATGCTGCGCGCGCGATCGTCGAGCAGGCCGCCGTGGAGGCCGGCCGCGATCCCGCCGCCATCGGCATGGAAGGCCAGGTCAGCTGGACGGGCGACGCCGACAAGCTCGTCGACCACGTCGGCCGCTGGCGCAAGGCCGGAGCCAGCCACCTGTCGGTGAACACCATGGACACCGGGCTGACCACCGTAGACCAGCATCTCGGCGCGCTCGAGCGGACCGCTGAGGCACTGGGCCTCGCGCCGGCCTGAATCAGCCCGCCATCGCGACATCCGGACCGCTGGAGGGCCGAGCGGTCTGGGGCTGCGGGGGAGTTAGATGGATGATGACATTGTCGCGGCTTACCTGCGGCGCATCGGGGTCGCGCGCCCGGCGGTCGCCGACGCGGCGGCGCTGCACGTCCTGCACCGGGCCCATCAGGTCGCGGTGCCCTTCGAGAACCTGAGCATTCACCTGGGCGAGCCGATCTCCCTGGACGAGGCGGACCTGGTGGACAAGATTGTCCGCCGGCGCCGGGGCGGCTTCTGCTACGAGCTCAACGGGGCGTTCGCGCTGCTGCTGGAGGCACTCGGCGCCCGGGTGACCCGGCTGGCGGCCGCCGTGTACGGCAACGGCCGGGCCGGGCCGCCGTTCGACCACCTGGCTCTCGCCGTGCGGTTGCCCGACGAGACCGGGCCCTGGCTGGCCGACGTGGGCTTCGGCAGCCACAGCGACTACCCGCTGCGGCTGGACAGCCGGGCCGAGCAGGACGATCCGGCCGGCCGGTTCCGGCTGGGCGACGGGGCGCACGGGGACGTGGACGTGCTCAAGGACGGGGAGCCGCAGTACCGGCTCGAGCTGCGGGAGCGGTCGCTGGCCGACTTCGCGCCCACCTGCTGGTGGCAGCAGACCTCGCCGGCCTCCCATTTCACCCGCGCCACCATCTGCTCGCGGCTCACCGACGACGGGCGGATCTCGGTCAGCGGCCGGACCCTGATCCGGACCAGCGGCGCGTCGCGCACCGAGCAGGAACTGGGCAGCGACGAGGAGGTGCTGGCCGCCTACCGCGACCACTTCGGCGTCCTCCTGGACCGGGTCCCCCACGCGGTGACCGGCCGGGGCGGCTAGAGCGTGCCGCAGGTCATGAGACCGGATGGCGGAGCGGCCGCGACCAGCCCCGGCCGGGCCGTGTCCCATGATCACGCCTGGTTACCGCCGTTCTGAGACGGTCGCGTAGCCGCGGCCCGCGGGTGCCGGACGGGATCAGCGGCCGGCCGCCTCCCGGATACGACGTGACCGTAACGTTGCTGCTGCCCTGGCAGCAGCGACCTCACGGTCATGTTGCTTCCGGGGCTCCAGCGGCCAGCTCCGACGAGCGAACGCCGCGGTCAGCGAGGCCGAGCGCCAGGTGCAGCGCTGGGTCGCCGACACCAGTCAGCGGGACTTCCCGCAGGTCATCCGGGAGTCGCTCGACGAACTCAAGGCGGTGACCACCGGCCGGTGACCACCGGCCGGCGACCGCCGGCGGTGGTCGCTCAGGGCAGCTCGGCCGAATAGATCGCGCGGAGCTGGCGCGCGGTCCTGCCTTCCGGAGGCAGTTAGAGGTCGCGCAGGACGTCGCTGATGAAACGCATGCTGGCGGCCGGGTCCAATGACGTCGCGCCGAGCCGGTTGGACACGTCCAGGTAATGGTCGACGTCGGACCGCTTTTCCAGGTACAGGGCCCCGGTGAGCTGCTCGATATAGACGACGTCGGGAACGTCGGGCTCGGCGAAGCGCAGGACGGTGAACGCTCCTCCGGCGGCGTCATGACCGCCGATGTGGAACGGGACGACCTGGAGCGTGATGTTGGGCAGCCGGGCGAGCTCGGCCAGGTGCCGCAGCTGGCCGCGCATGACCTCGGCCCCGCCGACGGTCCGCCGCAGGGCGGCCTCGTCGATGATGGACCAGACCCGCGGGGCGCGGGCGGAGGTCAGCAGCTCCTGGCGCCGGACCCGGACGCCGACCAGCCGGTCGACCTCGGCCGCGCCGGCGCCGCGCAGCCCGATCAAGGCGACGGACCGGGCGTAGGTCTCCGTCTGGAACAGGCCATTCACGAACTGCAGGTCAAAGGTCCTGATCAGCGACGCCGCGGCCTCCAGGCCCAGGTAGGGCTCGAACCAGTCCGGCAGCACGTCGCCGAACTTGGCCCACCAGTCCTGGGCGTTGGCCTGGCTGGCCAGCTCCAGCATGCTCGCCATGATCTGCGGGTCCGTCACGCCGTAGAGCTCGAGCAGGTCCGCGACGTCGCGCTCCTTGAAGCCGACCCGGCCGGTCTCCATGCGGCTGATCTTGGACCGGGAGGCCCGGATCTGGTAGCCCGCCGCCTCGGGGGTGAGGTCGGCCGTCTCCCGCAGCCGCCGCAGCTGGGCGCCGAGCATCACCCGGACGACGGCCGAGCCCAGCGGAGCGTCGGCGGGCAGGCCGCCTTCCGACCCTTCGCTCATCCCCACCCCCAGGCAGCCAATCGCACCCTTGAACCCAGCTGTCTAGCCGGGCAGGAAAGGATCTGTAACCGCCCGTAATGGTTTGACAGACTATCATCGCCCGACCGCCGAAGTTCAGGTCGCACGTGCCTCCTGACTGTGCATCCGAGCCCGTGCGCGAGCCGCGCGCCTCCCCGATCTGACCGGGCCGCCCCGCCGGCCCGGCGTGACCGCGCCGTTAACCCAGGTCGTCGAACTCGCCGTTCTTGACCCCGGCCAGGAAAGCCGTGATCTCGGCCCGCGTGTATACAAGCGCCGGGCCGGTCGGGAACCGGGAGTTGCGGACGGCCACCTCGCCCTCCGGCAGGGAAGCCACCTCAACGCAGGCGCCGCTGGGGTTGCTGGCCGTGCTCTTGCGCCAGGTCCCCGGGACCTGGTCGCCGGGGACGCCGTTCGGAATCTGCATGTTCTCTCCTTTATGCCCGCCGGGGCACTCGCCGGCTGCGTCCGCGCTGCCGCGGAACGGCGCACACCCCAGTTGATGTACCCATGCTAACAGAGCGAATGCACGTGCATTCGTACATTGCAGATGGTTCATGCATACGCGATTGCATGCTCCCCGTGCACGCTAGCGTAAGATGCACGGGTAACTGCCCCAGCTTCCCTTCTGCGACGGGTCTGTGACTGACGATGAGCGCGCGCCCACAATTCGAGGCGGCGGACGGCGCCACCTGGCCGTGGCTCACGTCATGCGCGGGACTGACTGCAGCCGCCTCGCGGCCCGGATTCCCGCGCATCGCCACCAGCACGCCGGGCACTGACCTGGCGGCCGTGCGCGCGGCCCGGTCGTTCACCCGCGCCACGCTGCAGCGCTGGGGGATAGCGGATCGCTGCGATGACATCACGCTGGTGGTCTCGGAACTGCTGACCAATGCGCTGGAGCATGCCGCGCCCCCGCCCGGCGGCTGGCCGGTCCGGATCGGCCTGCTCCAGTCCCGGCCGGGCACGGCCGTCCTGTGCGCCGTGGCCGACGCCAGCCCGGCCCCGCCGGTGCCGGTCCCGCCCGGCCACCTGGCCGAGTCCGGCCGTGGCCTGCACGTCATCGAGGAGATCAGCGACGACTGGGGATACGCGGCCGTCCCGCGCCGGGGCAAGGTCGTCTGGGCCACGTTCGAGCCCGCGGCCGGCTCGCTCCGGGCGGCGCCCTCCGCACCCGCCGCCGCGGCGGTCCCGGCCAGTACTGCCGTCCTGGCTCGCTAGGGCGCGGCCTGGTCCGCGATCTCGGGCGGCACCTCGGCGATGAGCTCGGCGACCTCCGGATCGGCCTCGGCGATGAGCTCGGCAACCTCCGGGTCCGCCTCAGCCACGCCGGGCACCACGGCCGCGCCCAGGAGCTCCGCCGGGCGGCGGTCGGCGACCGGTTGCCTACCGTTGCGGGCCGACGGTGCCGGCAGGCCCGCAGCGGGCTCCGTCAGCTCCGCCCCGCCCGGGACGGCCCGGCCCTCAGCAGCCGCCTGGCCCCCAGCTGCCTGGCCCCCAGCTGCCTGGCCCCCAGCTGCCTGGCCCCCAGCCACGCCGCCGGGGGCCGCGCCGGCCCCGCCGATCGCACCGGCCAGGCCATTCGCGCCCGCCGCGCTGTCGGCCGCGCCGAAGGCGCCGCCCAGCGCCTTCAGCGCGCCAGTGAGCTCGCTCGGGATCATCCAGACCGTGTTGCCCGAGCCCTGCGCGAGCTGAGGCAGGGTCTGCAGGTACTGGTAGGCCAGCAGCTTGGGATCCGGATCGCCCTCGTGGATCGAGGCGAAGACCGTGCTGATCGCCTGGGCCTGGCCCTCCGCCTTCAGGATGGCACCCTGCTTCTCGCCCTCGGCCCGCAGGATCGCGCTCTGCTTGTCGCCGTCCGCGGTCAGGATCTGCGCCTGCCGGGCGCCCTCGGCGTTCAGCACCGCCGCGCGCTTCTCCCGCTCGGCCCGCATCTGCTTCTCCATCGCCTCCTTGACCGTCAGCGGCGGGTCGATGGCCTTGATCTCCACCCGGGTGACGCGGATCCCCCACTTGCCCGAGGCGTCGTCGAGGACCCCGCGCAGCATCGTGTTGATCTGGTCGCGGGAGGTCAGGCTCTGCTCCAGGTCCATGCTGCCGATCACGCTGCGCAGCATCGTGGCGGTCAGCTGCTCGATGGCCTGGATGTAGTCCACGATCTCGTAGTCCGCAGCGCGCGGGTCAGTGACCTGGAAGAACAGCACTGTGTCGATCTTGACGACCAGGTTGTCCTCGGTGATGACCGGCTGGCCGAGAAAGGAGACCACCTGCTCGCGCAGGTCGATCAGCGGCTTGACCCGGTCGATGAGCGGGATGATCAGGTTCAGGCCCGGCTCGAGGGTCTTGCGGTAGCGGCCCAGCCGCTCCACGTTCCGCGCCTTGGCCTGCGGCACGATCCGCACGGTGCGCATGGCCACCAGCAGAACCAGGGCGACGATGATGACGCCGACGATCGCGATTGCGTCCATCGCGGCTACTCCCTCGGGTAGACAAGCGCCGTGGCGCCCTCGATGTGCAGCACGTCCACCGTGGTCCCGGCGGGGATGACCAAGGTCTCGTCGTAGGCCCGGGACGACCACAGGTCCGGCCCGATCCGCACCCGGCCGCCCTGGCCGGTGACTTCCTCGACGACGATGGCAGTCCGGCCGACCAGCGCGGCGCTCCCGGTGCGCAGCATCGGCGGCTGCCGGACGTGGCGCATGGCCAGCGGCCGGGCCACGCCCAGGCCGACCGCGGAGGCCAGCACGAACGCGCCGAACTGGACGGGCGCCCCGCCGCCGGCGGCCCCGGCCACGGCCGCCACCAGGGCGCCGACGGCCACCAGGCCGAACGCGAGCGTTACGGTAACAATCTCGACCGCGCCCAGGGCCGCGGCGATGATCAGCCAGACAATCCAGGTTCCCACCGAAACGCTCCGGATACGAACGTCATTCAGCCATAACTCGACAGTAACCCCGTTATGGGCGGATTACACCCGCCAGTCCGTACTGGCTCGCCCGCAGACTGCTTCCCCCCTTGCCAGCATGCTTCCCCCGGCGGGGCGAAACGAGCACCATGGAGTGACTGAAGATCGCGGAGGTTTGGCCATGCCCGGAGCAACGCAGCTCTCCTATAGTCACGGAACCGCCCCGACGCCCCTGATCGGCGAGTCCATCGGGGACAACCTGAGGCGGGTCGCCACGGCGCACCCCGCCCGCGAGGCGCTGGTCGACGTGCCGACCGGGGCGCGCTGGACCTACGCCGAGCTGGACGCCGACACCGACGCGGTCGCGCTCGGCCTGGCCGGGCTCGGCATCGGGAAGGGCGACCGGGTCGGCATCTGGGCGCCGAACTGCGCCGAGTGGGTCCTGATCCAGTACGCCACGGCCAAGATCGGCGCGATCCTGGTCAACATCAACCCGGCCTACCGCAGCCATGAGCTGGGCTACGTGCTGGCCCAGTCCGGCGTCCGCCTGCTGGTCAGCGCCGAGAGCTTCAAGACCAGCGACTACCGGGGCATGGTGGAGGAGGTGCGCGGCGGGCTGGCCGGCCTGGAGCGGGTCATCTACCTGGGCACGCCGGACTGGGCGGAGCTGCTGGCCGGCGGGCGCGCCGCGCTGGCCGCCCGGCCGGGCGAGCTGGCGCAGCGGGCGGCCGGCCTGGCGTTCGACGACCCGATTAACATCCAGTACACCAGCGGGACGACCGGGTTCCCCAAGGGCGCGACCCTGTCCCACCACAACATCCTGAACAACGGGTTCTTCATCGGCGAGGGCTGCGGGTACACCTCGGCCGACCGGGTCTGCATCCCGGTGCCGTTCTACCACTGCTTCGGCATGGTCCTCGGGAACCTGGCCTGCACGACGCACGCGGCCGCCATCGTGATCCCCGCGCCGGGGTTCGACCCGGCGGCCACCCTGGCCGCGGTCGCCGCCGAGCGGTGCACGTCGCTGTACGGGGTGCCCACCATGTTCATCGCCGAGCTGGCCCTGCCCGACTTCGGCGACTACGACCTGAGCACGCTGCGGACCGGGATCATGGCGGGCTCGCCCTGTCCGGTCGAGGTGATGAAGCGCGTGGTCAGCGAGATGCACATGACCGAGGTGACGATCTGCTACGGGATGACGGAGACCTCGCCGGTCTCGGCGCAGACGACCGCGGACGACGACATGGAGCGCCGGGTGTCCACCGTCGGCCGGGTGCACCCGCACCTGGAGATCAAGGTGATCGACCCCGAGACCGGCCTGGTCCTGCCGCGCGGCCAGCACGGGGAGCTGTGCACCCGCGGCTACTCGGTCATGCTCGGCTACTGGAACGACCCGGAGCGGACGGCCGAGGTGATCGATGCCGCGCGGTGGATGCACACCGGGGACCTGGCCGTCATCGACGAGGCGGGCTACCTCAACATCACCGGCCGGATCAAGGACATGGTCATCCGGGGCGGGGAGAACATCTACCCGCGCGAGGTGGAGGAGTTCCTGTACGGGCACCCGGAGATCGAGGACGTCCAGGTGATCGGCGTGCCGGACCTGAAGTACGGCGAGGAGCTGTGCGCCTGGGTCAAGCTGCGGCCCGGCAGCGCGCTGACCACCGAGCAGGTGCGCGAGTTCTGCGTCGGTAAGATCGCGCACTACAAGGTGCCGCGGTACGTGCGGTTCACCGACGGCTTCCCGATGACGGTGACGGGCAAGGTGCAGAAGTTCAAGATGCGCGAGACCTCGGTGGCCGAGCTGGGCCTGGCCGCCGCCGACCAGCAGGAGACCGCTTGACGAGCGCGGCGCAGGCGGGAACGGCCCGGCCCGCGCTGAGCCGGTCCGACGTCGCCGCCGTCGCCGAGCGCATCGCGCCGTACGTCCGGGCCACTCCGGTCATCCGCGTGGACCTCGCCGAGTTCGGCCTGCCGGCCGGCCCGCTGACCCTGAAGCTGGAGCACCTCCAGCACTCGGGCTCGTTCAAGGCCCGCGGCGCGTTCGCCAACCTGCTGCTGCGGGACTACCCGGAGGCCGGCGTGGTGGCCGCGTCCGGCGGCAACCACGGCGCGGCGGTGGCCTACGCGGCCGGCGTGCTCGGCGTGCGCGCCCGGATCTTCGTCCCCGAGGTGTCGTCCCCGGCCAAGATCAGCCGGATCCGCGGTTACGGCGCCGACCTGGTCGTCACGGGGGCGGTGTACGCCGAGGCGCTGGCGGCCAGCGAGCAGTGGGCGGCCGGCAGCGGCGCGCTGCCGGTGCACGCCTTCGACCAGCGCGAGACCGTGCTGGGCGCCGGGACCACGGGGCTGGAGCTGGCCGCGCAGGCCCCCGGCGTTTCCACGGTGCTGGCCAGCGTGGGCGGCGGCGGGCTGATCTCGGGCATCGCCCTGGCCTGCCAGGAGCAGGCCGCCGTCGTGGGCGCCGAGCCCGAGGGGGCGCCGACCCTGTTCCAGGCGCTGCAGGCCGGGCGGCCGGTGGACGCGCCGATGGGCAGCATCGCGGTCGACTCGCTGGCGCCGCGTCGCATCGGCGACCTGCCTTTCTCGATTGCCCAGCGCCACGTCCGCTCCGTGACGCTGGTCAGCGATGCGGCCATCGTTTCGGCTCAAAGGCTGCTGTGGGACCGGCTGCGCATTGTCGCGGAGCCGGGGGGTGCCACGGCGCTGGCCGCAGTGCTGTCGGGGCGCTACTCCCCCGCGCCGGACGAGCACATAGCGGTCGTCATCAGCGGCGCGAATACCACCGCGGTCGACCTGGGCCGCTAGCCGCCGGGGCCGGTTACCGGGGGCTGGTCAGCGGCGCCGCCAGTTCCAGCCGGTGCCCACACCGGACAGGTGCAGGGCCAGCAGGGACCGGCGCAAGTGCCCAGCTTTCGGCCGGATATGCGGGACTTATTACGAGCCGGGGCGGGCGGGCTCGGCGGCGAGGTCGGCCAGCGCGCCGAGGACCTCGCGGGCGTGCTCGACGTGGTCCGCGCTGACTCGCTGGCGCAGCCGCGCGTCGACCTCGCCGACGGCCGCGCCGATGACGGCGGCCGCGGCCGCGCCGCGCTCGGTGCGGGAGATGGTCAGCCGCCGCCGATCCTGCGGATCGACCGACCGGTCCAGGTAGCCCCGGCTGACCAGCGTCTCGATCAGCTGCCCGGCGGCCTGCTTGGACACGGCCAGCTCCGTTATGATCTGGCTCAGCTGCGCGCCCTCGCGTGCGCTGGCGGCCAGGACGTAGGCGCCGTTGCGGGGCACGTCGTCGAAGCCCGCCTCGGCCAGGCCCGCCTGGATCGCCCGGGCGTAGGCCCGCCGCGCCCGGCGCAGCAGCGACGGGAAGCGCTCCGGCTCTCGGGCGTTCGGCTCCACGACCATGATCGTAATCCATGGACAACTGCATTGATAGTCAACCATCGGTACTAAATGCCAGCGCGTTCATCCACGAGAGGGAGGCCCGACCCGCCATGTCCTATCCGCCCGACCGGTACCGCGGCGAGACCGGAGAGGTCAGCGCGGTGCGACGCGATCAGCGAGTCGTTCTTCGAGACGCTCGCGGAAGTGGCCTGCGGCGCCACAATGACCGCCGAGGAGCGCGCGGAGTTCATGATCCGGCATGACACGTACTGGCTGTAGGCCTCGCCGGGGCCGGCGAGCACGCGTCTTCCCGCGGAAGCTGGCACGATGGGCCAGTCATGACTCTTTACGACCGGCTGCGTGATTGCTCAGTGACGCCGGGTATCCGGAGCGCCTGGCCAGACGTCGGCGACCCAGCGGGCCCATCGGTCATCGTGTCCTGGTCGCCGTGCGACTGCGATCCGGCCCTGGCCGAGCCCGGCCGCGGGCACCTGACCGTGAGCTGCCGAGGGAGATCCACGAGGGCCTGAACGTGGTCGAGTCGTGGAACTGCGCGAACGCGGTCATCTTCTACGGCAAGGGCGGTGACCTGGCCAGCAACCACCGCGACGAACAGGAGATGAGCGTGTTATGCCTGCGGATCGTACAGGCCGCACTGATCTACGTGAACACGCTCATGCTCCAGGACCTGCTGGCCGAGCCCGAATGGAACGACGTGCTCACTACAGAGGATCAGCGCGGGCTCACCCCTCTGTTCTGGTCCCACGTCCTGCCGTACGGCGAGGTCAAACTCAACATGACCAGCGGACTCCCCTCAGCACGAGGTGACTGGCGTGTCCCGGTTGGGGATCCGCATGCGTACGCGGCTCGCAGACGATGCCGATGAGTTTCGGGTGGATCTGGGGTCAGGAGGAGTAGTGGAGCCGAGCCGATGGGACAACAATGAGCACGATGACCTCCGTGCGGGCGAATGGCGTCGAACTCGGCGTTGAGACCTTCGGCCGCGATGACGATCCACTCGTGCTGCTGGCCGGCGGACCCACGATGTTGTCGTGGCCCGACTCGGTGTGCGAGCGGCTCGCGGCAGGTGGCCAGCGGGTGGTCCGCTACGACCTGCGCGACTGCGGAGCGTCGACGACCGTCGACCCGGAGGCGCCGGGGTACCATCTGCGCGATCTCGCCGCCGACGCGGCGGCGCTCGTCGGCACGCTCGGCGCCGTGACGGCTCACCTCGGCGGCGTCGGGGTCGGCGGGATGGTCACTCAAGTCGCCGCGCTCGACCACTCGAACGCGTTCTCGGCGCTGACGCTGGTGAGCACCCGACCGGTCGCGCCCGGCCCGGTCGACGACGATCTGCCGGATCACGACGCGGCGACCATGGGAGCGGTGTTCTCGCGCCCGATGCCCGACTGGACCGACCGATCTGCCGTCGCCTCGTTCGCCGCCGACGGCGCCGAGCTGCTGGGCAATGACCCGGAGCAGGCGCGCGCGACCGCGGCACGGATCTGGGACCGCACACCGTCGAGCGAACCCTCGGTGCAGCAGGCGAATCAGCTCGGAATTGTGTTCGCCCGGCTCGACTGCGCACCGCGGTGGCGTCAGCGCCTCGGCGAGCTCACGCTGCCGACGCTCGTCGTGCACGGCCGCGCGGACCCATTCTTCCCGGTCGGCAACGGCGAGGCGCTCGCCGACGCGATCCCCGCCGCGCGGCTGCTCGTCCTCGACGACATGGGCACCGCCCTGCGGGACGCCGCGGCCGACGAGGTCACCGCCGCAATGCTCGCCCTCTGACTCCGCCGCCGGACCGGCCCGCAGCGGTCGGCACCCCTACGACTCGCTGACCTGGACGTCGACAACGGGCGGTTTCGCCGGCGACCTAGCGAGCCCATCACAGCCAGCCCTGTCGGCAGTCACCAGCGGCTGTAGCTACTGCTGGCTGAAGCCTCTTCCGGGTCCTGATCCGCCCAGCGGGCCGGACGGCCAGGAACGGACGCTGCGGGCTTTCCGGCAGGCGCACCGGATCCACCGCCTGGTTACCGGGCGGTGTGGCGTCCTGGCCCAGGACCACGGGCCTGCCTTGCAGACCGGGTTGGCGCACGAACTCTTCACTAGCTCTGCCGGACCGCCGATGCATGTCCAGTCGTCGTCCCAGAGCGTCGACACCAGCCATGAGCGGTCGCCGGGGAACATCAGGTTGGGCAAGACTCCCGTAAAGAACGACCCAGGGTCCCGCCACGTGGCGGCCTGCTGCGGCCCGGCCTCGACGACCACGTAGTGCCATCCCGCGTACATGGTCACCTTGGGCGCGTCGGGGAAGACTATGTCGTCAGCGCCCGTGTCGAGGTATCCCAGCCACCACGGCTGGTTCGCTGCCTGCTCGCCCAGCAGCCCGAGCACGGCCTGGTCGTGCGCGTCCTGGCCTTCGCCCGGCTCCCGGGCCGCACGATCGTGGCGTACGCCTCGAAGACCGGCGGGATGGCGGACGTGATGGTGACGACAGAATGGTCGCTTGCGGAGAGCCGAGCACGGCGACAACTAGCGGCGGGCCATGTCATAGCCGGGAATCAACGATCTTTGCAAGCAGGTGATCAAGGCCGCCAGTACGCAGCCGCGTACAACGACCCCTCACAACTACCGGGCCGCCCCGGCACCAGCCGCCCCTAGCTAGCTGGGAGAGCAGCCAGTGCCCCAGCGCTGCCGGTAGCTCGGGACGAAGAGGCATCACGATCCTGACTGTCCCGCTCGGGCCAGCAGCGCGGTTGTGGCTGCCCCAGTTCGCCTACACGGTGCGTCAAGGCCGGGCGAGGAGTCGCTGGCCTCGTGCGAGCACCACTTGGCCCGCGCGGCCGGGCAGGTGCTGGCCCCCCGATACAGCCCGCCGCCATGCCCTCATAGATCTGCGGCCGATGCACGGCCCTCGGGGAGGTGAGACCATGAAGCCCATGGTCCGGATGGCCGCTGCGCGGCGCCGGGACCGGCGCTCCCCGCGCCGGGCTCTGCCTCGGAAGGCCGTTAGCTCACGGCCCTTGCGAAGAGCCTGAGTCGGAGATCCATGTGCTGGTCGGTGATCGCCGCGCCCGACGTCGCTGATCGCGGGGCTGGAGAGGCACCGCCCAGGCAACCGGCCTTCCATCTTGATGTTGGTGATGTATGATTCTTTGTTGGTAGCCAACATCCCTGGAGGTGGCTCATGTCGGTGACGCAGATCGACATCGACCAGGACGCCCTCGACCGTACGATGGCACTTTCAGGGGCACGGACGAAGAAGGACGCCGTCAACCTCGCCCTGCGCTACTACGCCGAGCGGCAAGAGCGCGCAGCCCGGATCGCCCGGCACTTCGAACGCGCGCAGAACTGGGGAGCGACCGAGGACGCTGAGCGGCTGCACGAGGCCGAGAAGAACGCCAGGTGATCTACCTGCTCGACACCTCAGGCCTAGTCCGGCTGCTCCGCGACCGGAAGCTGCAGGAAGCCTGGTACGACGCGATCGACGCCGAAGCGATCGGGACCTGCTATCCGCAGCGTACCGAGTTCCTCTACAGCGCACGCGGCGCCACTGAGTATGACGAGATCGCAGAGATGTTCGCTGACCTCTATCCAGACACGGCCGTGCCGAAGAACGCCGGGCGCTGGATCTCCTCCGTCCAGTACCAGATGGCACGCGCAGGTCACCACCGCAGCGCCTCCGCCGTCGACCTCATCATCGCGGCCACCGCCGCCCACCACGGCCTCACGGTCCTGCACGACGACGACGCCTACCGCACCGTCGCCAGGCACGCACCCGACCTGACCGAACACAACATCCACGGCATCCCCTGACCACCGGGAAGGCGGGTGGCCAGAGCGACCGTCAAGCGGGCATGCCGCCAGCCTGCATCGGAGCGGGACGGGCGTCGAAGGGCTACCGCACGCACGTGGCCTACGAGCGAGATCCCTCGCTGCGCCAGCGCGCGCAGGACTATCAGCGACCTGGCGCTGCTGACGCACCGAAGCCCCTGGGCTCACGCCGCCGGAACTTCACGCGCCACCTAGCAGCCGCCATGAATCATGAGGACTCGCTCGGGATCTACCGGCCGGAGTCCGTCTTCCTCGGCTTCGATTGTCCCGCTCGCGGCCACCGCGTCTATGAGGAAGGCGAGGATGGAGAAGTTGGCGTTCGGGTAGCTGAAAGTGCCCATCTGCCGCTACCTCGTGATACAGCGGGCTTGTTCTGGCGGGGCGTGCCCGTTACAAGCCCGACGCACCAGTTGATCACGGACCCTGACGGCCAGCCAGGGCCAGCTACTATCGGCTGTAACCAGCCAAGGTACCGCTCACAGATGCGTCAATCGTAGCCTTCCAAGCTGGTCATGCGGGTTCGATTCCGTCGCCCGCTCCCGGCATCTTCGCTGCGACGCAACCTGGCCGAGCCCGAAGTTACGGGTGGCTTGGCAGCCGAGTGCGGCGCTGGCCTGCGGTTTCGCCGATTCTGGCGGTGGTTGTCCTGGCTACTTTCTCAGGGTGAGCGGGATCGGTGTGCTGATGAGG